>Ga0209403_10000266_pt1 | contig 84940 bp, 69 predicted proteins | sample ArcticOcean_MG_C_8_FD_187440 | JGI IMG/M metagenome (GOLD analysis project Ga0209403, IMG submission 187440) | Marine microbial communities from western Arctic Ocean - ArcticOcean_MG_CB11_86 (SPAdes) (version 2) | ecosystem: Environmental > Aquatic > Marine > Oceanic | place: Arctic Ocean...
CTGTCACTGACCCGTGACGGCGGCGCCAACCTGCTGACTACACAGGCGTTGACGTCGGCCGACAACCAGGCCTGGACGCTCGACGACCTGGCCGGCGTGACCGGCGTCGCGGGCACCTACATACTGGCTGTGGCTGCCGGTGCTGCGGTTGCCGATTCCGTTGGCAACGAGATGGAGGTGGGTGCCCAGATCACCTGGGACTACGGCATTGGCATTTCCGGCAATATCACTTATGACGGGACGCAGGAGGGCGCCTTGACGCTCGAGGTTTTTGCCGGCAGTGCAATCGCCGGGGACTGGCTGGAAAGCCATTCGTTGGCCGGGCGTGCCACGGCCTACGACATTGTCATGTTGCCCGGTATCTACTCGTTCCGCGCCTTTGTCGATGGTGGCGGCGGTACGTACGACGCGGGTGAGGCGGCCGATGCGGTCAGTCAGCTCGATGTCGACCTGGCGGGGGATACTGCCGGCATTGATTTTGAGTTGTACGACTGGACGCACGCCTTCGCTTTCGCTGCCGGCTGGCACTGGATCTCATTTCCCGGGCCGCCGCTGGCGACGAGCTTTGGCGAATTTCAGACGGCGATAAACGGCGCGGTCTGGGGGCAGGCCCAGCAGGTGGTCTCCGTGGCGGCCGGACAGATTGCCTACTGGATTTACTGCCACGGCGAGAAATCTGCCGACATCCGCGGCCTGAATCCAGTGACCGAAGACACCGCGCTGGTGGCTGACTGGAATCACTTCGGGGTCAGTGACAATGCTGTTGCGCCGGCTGTGGGCGGCGCTTACCAATCGGTCGTCTGGACCTGGGAAGAAGGCCGCTTCGAATCGGTGGCGCCCGACGCTCCACTGGTGCCGTTCAAGGGTTATTACGTCAATGTATCCATTGGCACATTGCTGGAAGTTGAGTAAATCGTCATGCTGTATCTCATTGCGACACCGATCGGTAATCTCGAGGACATGACGCTGCGGGCGTTGGAAACGTTGCGTCAATGTGATGTCGTTGCCAGTGAGGACACCCGCAAGACGGGGCGGTTGCTGCAACATTTCGAGATCAGCAAGAAGCAGGTTGCCTTTCACGAACACAACGAGAAGCGCGCCGGTAGCAAGATCATGGATATGCTGGAGAACGGCCTCAGTGTCGCCGTTGTCACGAACGCCGGCATGCCGGGCATTGCCGATCCGGGGTTCACGATTGTCCGCAGCGCTATCGAGGCGGGTATCGAAGTCACCGCGATACCCGGTCCGAGCGCCTGCATCATGGCGCTGGTGTTGTCCGGCCTGGCCGTGCACAGCTTCACTTTCCGCGGCTTCCCGCCGCGTAAGTCCGGCAAGCGCCGGAGTTTTCTGGAAGTTGATGTGGCCTCGCCGCACACGTTGATATTCTACGAGAGCCCGCACCGCCTGCTGGCTTTCCTGCAGGACGCCGAGGCTGTTTACGGTGACCGGCCCGCCGCTGTCGCCAATGATCTGACCAAGAAGTTCGAGGATGTGCAGCGCGGCAGTTTGTCCGCCCTTGTCGAGTTTGCGGAGTCGGCAAATCTGCGCGGCGAATACACGGTAGTGATCGGTGGCTGCGAGAGTCTATGAAGCGAGCCGGACGGGTTGTCGCTTCGCACCCCATGTTCCCGGCGGCCCGTTGAAGACGCCGGCGCAGCTGGCGCCGCAGCCGTTGCAATGGCCGTCGTCGGTGAGATTCCAGTCGCTCAGCACGTACCAGTCGCGGCCGATCAGGCAGATGCCGCATTCGTGACAATAGGTGCTGTCGCCGGCTTTGTCGTGGACGTTGCCGACGTAGGCGTAGCGCACCCCGTTGGTGATTGCAATCTGCCTGGCGCGCGACAGCGTTTCCGGCGGGGTGTGCGGGATATCGCGCATCTTGTAGTCGGGATGAAAGGCCGTGAAATGCATCGGCACGTCGCGGCCGAGGTTTTCGACCACCCACGTGGTCATTTCATTGAGCTCCTTGTCTGAGTCATTCTGTCCTGGAATGAGCAGCGTCGTGATTTCGAACCAGACGTCTGTTTCATGCTTGAGATAGGACAGGGTATCGAGCACTGGGGCCAGGTCGGCGGCACATACTTGATTATAAAACGTTTCGGTGAAGCCCTTCAGGTCGACATTGGCTGCATCCATGTGTCGAAAGAATTCGGCGCGCGGTTCGGGGCACACGTAGCCGGCGGTCACGGCGACGGATTTGATGTCGAGCTCATGGCATGCCGCGGCGATATCAATGGCGTACTCGTGGAAGATGACCGGGTCGTTGTAAGTGAACGCGACGCTTGTACAGCCCATATTCTTTGCAGTCTCCGCAATCTTCTGCGGGTCTGCGGTGTCGCTGAGCGTATCGATTTCGCGTGATTTGCTGATGTCCCAGTTCTGGCAGAAGCGGCAGGCGAGGTTACAGCCGGCGGTGCCGAACGACAGGATCGGCGTACCTGGAAGAAAGTGGTTGAGAGGCTTTTTTTCGATTGGATCGATACAAAACCCGCTGGACCGCCCGTACGTCGTTAGGACCATGTGGTCTCCGTCGCGGCGCCGCACGAAGCACAGGCCTCGTTGCCCGTCTGTGAGCATACAGGCACGGGGGCACAGGTCGCACTGGATGCGCCCGTTCGGCAGGCTATGCCAATATTCAACTGGAATCGTATCCGTCATCCTGCCTCAAGTTACATTGCATCGGAATGATCATCAAGAAACCATCCGCGGGAGAAGGCCGGCGCGAATCGACAAGGGTTGGTTGCGTCGGCACTGGTGCGTACGGGCTTCGGCGAGCGGCAGCCCGGATGCTATCTGTCGCGGGTCCCGGCGTAGTCGGCCCAGGCGTGGAGTAGATCGCGGGCACCGGATTGCGGCGTTTGCAGGAGCTTCTGCCCGGCCTCGGCGATACCAGTGTCGATGCGGTTCTGGATGGCGTCGCAGGCGCCGGAAGATCTGACGAGTTCGCGGACACGGGTCAGGTCGGCAGCGGAGAGATCCTGTCGGCCGAGGGTATCGGCGAGAAACTGGTGGTTGCCGGCGGTTGTGCGATCAAGGGCCTCGGCGTATAACATGGTCGGCTTGCCCTGGCAGACATCGGAGCCGATGGGTTTGCCGAGCTTGTCTTCGTCGCCGTAAAGGCCGAGTACGTCATCGCGCAACTGAAAGGCGAGCCCGACCTGTTCGGCGAAGTCACCGAGGTTGGCGACCTGGGGATGCTCGACGTCGTCGACTTCGAGGCCGGTCATGGCACCGGCTTCGGCGGCGAAGCGCAATAAAATCCCCGTTTTTCCGCGCAGCATTTCGGAGATTTGCGTTATCGTGACAGTGGCTGGCGGCATCAGTTCAAAAGATACGTCGAGGGCTTCGCCGCAGATAAGCATAGGATTGACATAGCCGTTAAGGCGTTTGAGAATTGACAGACCAATTGCTGGGGAGATGCCCGCATCGATTGCTTCCAGGATCAGACGATTGGCCCAGGCTTGCTGAATGTCACCTGCGAGGATAGCGATGTGTTCACCGAATTTCCGGGCCCTGCCCTGGTCGGCGAGGTCATCTTCAGTGACTTGCCGTGCGACATGCACATGGGCGGCTGGGCCACCGCGCCGGGTATCGTCCTGGTCGATGATATCGTCATGCACAAGAGTCCAGATATGATATAGCTCGATGGCGGCGGCGATACGGTCAGCAGCGGAGGGTGGCGTCCGGAAAAGGGCGCAGCACCAGAGGTACAAGGCCGGGCGCAAGGCCTTGCCGGTTCTGGTGGGATAGGCGAGGACGGCTTCGCGCAGGTATCCCGGGTGCAGGTCGGCTGTGGTGGCGTCGCTGGTCAACAGTGCGCGGACCCGGTTGCCGATCTCATCTAGTTGCTGTTTCATATGCAATAACCGTAGTGCGAATTACCTTACAATATCACGACAAGCCGGACAGGAAACATGTGCGAAAAGGTTAACAACATGGTCAATACATGGCGTCAGCGCGTGTATACGATCATTTTCGAATCCGACACCAAGGCGGGGCGGCTGTTCGATATCGTCCTGATAGGGTGCATCATTGCCAGCGTGATCGTCATCATGATGGACAGTGTGGAATCGATGCACGCCAGATTCGGTGACCTGTTTTTGCGGGTGGAATGGGGTTTCACGATTCTGTTCACGATCGAGTATGTCCTGCGACTGATCTGTATCGGGCGGCCATTGAGATACGCCTTCAGTTTTTTCGGAATGGTGGATCTGTTGTCGGTGTTGCCGACATATATCAGTTTGCTTGTGCCCGGCAGTCATTATTTAGTGGTGATACGGATTCTCCGGGTGCTGCGTGTTTTTCGGGTGCTGCGGATCGTGCAATACGTTGGTGAGGCGAATGTGTTGTTACGTGCGATGCGCGCCAGCCGACGCAAGATCGAGGTGTTTCTGTTTTGTGTGATTACGCTGGTTGTGATTCTTGGTTCACTAATGTATATCGTCGAAGGCCATGTGCCGGGCTCGAAGTTCACCAGCATTCCACGCTGTATCTACTGGGCTATTGTGACGCTGAGCACGGTTGGCTACGGTGACTTGAGCCCGGAGACACCGTTGGGGCAGGTGCTGGCATCGGTCGTGATGATCATCGGTTACAGCATCATCGCAGTACCTACGGGGATCGTGACGGCGGAGTTGTCGAGAACATCTCATCAGGAGCCGGCAGAGGTCTGTCCGGACTGTGGTCGGCAGGGGCACGACAAGGACGCCAGTCACTGCAAGTTTTGCGGCGGCGAGCTCGATGGGGATATCATTAACTGATGCGGCACGTCATCGAGGTTACAGCGTGCTGGCTTCGGAATGGCCAATGGACGTGGCGGTTGCTTATCGTTGCAGCTGCTGCGGCAGCGTGCCGGCGGGGGCGTCGCGTCCGTGACCTGGCGTCAACTGTTGTCGGCCTGTCGCTGCTGGACGACTTCGAGCAACCGGCTTGCCATGGGATGGGAACGGTGCAAGTCGAAACTGACCGAGCACGGCTGCGTGCGCACGCTGTGGAGGCCGACGAAGGTGCGCGGGTCGACACTGCGGATGCTCTCCCACGGTGCTTCAATTTCCTGGATAAAGTCCTCGTAACGCAACCCGTCGTCGTCGACGACGAGCTTGACTCGCCGCCGCATCGTCCACTCGATGACGATGACGAACAGGGCCAGTGCGAGCACTGCCTGTGAAATGACGAAGCCGAGAATGGCCAGGGGCGGCAGTTGGGCATCGAGGATTGGCTGCGGCACCAGTTTGCTGTTGGCAATCAGCAACACGATGAGGATGCCGACCAGGCGCGGCCATTTGTATTGCACGGAGGCCCTGATCAGGCCACGGGCGAGGGTCCCGGGCGACTGGTATGGATTGGTCGAGGTCATAGGAGATTTGCAGCTTTCACGCGCAGGTACTCGTTGATCAGCGATGCCGACAGATTTTCCGGATGCAACTCCAGGCAAAGGACGCCGCGTTTTTTCATGTTCTCAATCGCCTTGTGCCGCCACAGCAGATATTCGGCAGCTGCGGCGCGGCGGAAGTATTGCGTTTCAGTTTTCGGTTCGGCTTCGGCCATGCGCTCGACCTCGCGGTCGCGCAGGATCACAAACACCGGCAGATGATAGGCGGTGGCGCGCGTCAGATGCGCGTCGATCGTTTGAAGCACCTGTTCATCGATGACGTTGGCGATGAGTATTAACATACATCGTTTTCGTCGACGCTGGTTAAGAAATTCGAAAGCGCCGCGGTAATCGGCGATATTGGTAGAGGGAAAGCGGTTGTAGCTGGTGTGGATGAGTTTTTTCATCTGGTCGCCGCCGGTATTGGGCGGCACGTAGGCCTCGATGCGTTCACTGAACGCGAGGAGTCCGACGCGGTCGGAGTTTTTCAAGGCGATGTACGAGAGCAACAGAGTGGCGTCGAGGGCGTCATCGAGAAAGGTGGTATTGCCGACTTTATTGAGCATCATCCGGCCGCAGTCGAGCATGAAAATGACGGACTGATTCTGCGTGACCTGGAAGGCCTTGCTGATGAGCTTGTCGTGTTTCGCAGTAGCTTTCCAGGCGATCTTCCGGAAGTCGTCGTCCGAACGGTACTCTCGCAATCGTTCAAGCTCATTGTCGCCCCCGGTGCGATGCAGCGAGCGTATCCCGATGAGATTGCTCTGGTTGCGCCGTGCCAGCAGGGCGTATTGCGAGATTGTCTTCAGGTCCGGATAGACGTGGACGGTGTCGCGACAGTCATAGACCAGGCGGCGCTGCCACAACCCGAGCCGGCTGGAAACCTGAATATACACAGTCTCGAGGGTGTACTGTCCGCGCGTGTGCATGGCGAGTCGATAGTCGACGGCGAGTCGTCCGCTGGCACCGATCCCGGCGTTGCATGGCAGGTCGCGGGTTTCACCGTTGTCCGGACGGTAATCGGTGGTGCGGAGGTTGATGTTGCGGCGCAGCACGCTGCTGACAATCAGTCGTACGGTATGAAAATGGCCGACCGAGAAGGTCACCGGCAGTTCGCGAACGACCGAGAAATGGCGGTGTTTCGGTACGGTCCAGAGATCGGCCAGCAGGAGGACGAGCAGCACGGCATCGGCGGCCAGCACCGGCATCCGGGCGGCAGGCGAGAACAGCACCGCCGTCGACAGTACGGCAGGGATCATGATGAACTGGACAGTGCGGTGGCTTGGTGTCACTAGAACCGAGGGACCTCGACGGATTGGATGATGTCTTCGAGGATGCCGTCGACCGTGCGGCCTTCCACTTCCGCTTCCGGGGTCAGGATGACGCGATGACGCAGGGTCGAAAGACAAAGGTCGAGAAGGTCATCGGGCGTGACGAAGTCGCGGCCGGCCATCAGCGCCGGGACTCGGGCGCCGCGCAGCAGAGTGATGCCGGCGCGCGGCGAGGCGCCGTGGTAAACTTCTTTCCACGAGCGGGTGCGGCGCACGATGGCGTTGGCGAATTCGATGATTTTGGGATCGACGATGATATCCTGCAGGCATCGGCGGACGTTGCAGGTAGTCTCGCTGTCGAGCAGTGGGGTGAGATCCGGCAGAACGTCGTCCGGTGCGTTGTTGTCGCTGATGGCGTTGCGGAGTATTTCACATTCGTCGGCTTCCGGGGGATAGTCGATGACGAGTTTGAACATGAACCTGTCGAGTTGGGCTTCCGGGAGTGCGTAGGTACCCTCGGATTCGATCGGGTTTTGAGTTGCGATGGTGAAGAACGGCGGTTCGATTTCGTAGTGTTTGCCGTCCAGCGTGACGTGCGATTCCTCCATGATCTCGAGCAGGGCCGAGTGTGTTTTGGCGGGGGCGCGATTGATTTCGTCGGCCAGCAGAATATTTGTGAACACCGGCCCGGGATAGAACTGGAATTCCCGGGTTTTCATATTGAAGACATGGCTGCCGGTGATGTCTGAGGGCATCAGGTCGGGTGTGAACTGGATGCGGTTGAACTTGCAGTCGACGAGACGGCTCAGGGCTTTGGCGATGAGCGTTTTGCCGAGACCGGGCACGCCTTCGATGAGTACGTGGCCACCACAGAACAAGGCGATGAGGAGCCCGTCTATGAGAGAGTCCTGGCCGATGAAGACCCGGTGCAATTGCGTCCGCAGCTCGTCGATTGTCCGGCTCAGTTGCTGAAGGCCGGAGGCCGTGTCGTTTTCCTTGTCGCCTGGGGCGGCGGCGGACGATTTGTCGTGATCCGTGTCGGCTGGCATCTCGGGTGTCTCATTGAAAAGCGGGGATGATTTGTCGGGGATACTCATTTTTTTCCTTTTAATGTACTCAGGATTTCCTGCGTACGGTTTCGAGATAATTGCGGATCATCTGCCCGGCATAGTTGGTGTTTCCCGTATGCTGCATGAGGTTGCCGTAGGCTTCGATGTGAGCGGCGAATTCGCGGTGACTGCTCTCTGCCGGATCGTGTGGCCGGCCGAAGATCGGCAACCGGTATAACATGAACATGAACCCGACCAGCAGCCAGTGAATTGCCAGCCAGTTAATCGGCTCGACGAACAGAAACGAAAACGGATTCTGGAACCAGGCGTCGCTCGAATCGCTGCTGATGCCGGGCTGCTGATGGCCTTCAATAAAGTACACTACCCGGTTTTCGGCAAGGCGATTTGCCAGGTTGGCGGCGATTTGCCGATTGTCGTGCGAGTCGGCCAACTGATAGTTCAGCAGACAACTACCGTTTGCGACCAGATAGATCTCGCTCTTGCCGACCGGCTGCCGTACGACGAACGCTTCGTGGGCCACCAGCATGTTCTCTCCGTCGTCGACGGAGAGCGGGTGATTGTCAAGGAATAATTCTGCCTGCGTCGACACGCCGTCCGCCAGCGGGTCGCCTTGACGGACGCCGTAATGCGCTGTGGTCGACACCGTGTCCCAGTCGGTGAAAACGTCGTAGGTCGGGATCTCTTCGTCGTCAAAGAAACTGCCGGTGCGGGTGTTTTTCGGATCGGCACCTGGATGGTCGATATGCACTTCGTAATCGCGTGCGACGTAAATGACGACTCGTCCCGGCTCGTCGAGAAGCCAGTCGTTCAGTTGAGCAATCGACTCGGCAGGCAGCCCGTCCTTGTGGCGGTTGAACAGCACGAGCACGTTGGCTCGCTGCAGATCGTTTTCCTGGAAGTCGAACATTCTCCGGACAACATGGCCGCGTGCCTCGAGATAATCAAAAAACACCGAGCTGCCATTGATGCTCTTACCGTAGCTGTGACCGTACTCGATCGTGTGCCGGCTGCAGCCGGCAATGAGCAGCAGCGCCAGCAGCAGCGCTGTCGCTGCACCGGTGCCGCCGGAAACGGTGGTTAGTTTCGGCAGCGCCTGTTCGAGATTCTTGTGGTTGGCTTCGAACTTGGCGTAGAGGTCACGGTCGGCATTGTGCCTACCGAAAAACACGGCCTCGAAAACCAGCGTCGATTTCTGAAAGGCCGACCGCACGGAGCCGTCGCGGAGCTGCCGGAGATATTTGTGGTTACTGCCGCTTTTGTCGAGGCGGATGAGGTTGTAGCGGTTGAGCACACCGAGCTGGTGGTTAAAGAGGCAAACAATGGCTGAGCGGAAATCACTAACTTTCGCGGCCTGGCTGGCGGCAGCGTAATAGTCGTACGTGCCGTCATTGGCGACTGGCAGTTTGATGGCCGACTGGCGCGGTTGCGGTTCGGAGCCCAGCGGTTGCAGGTCGACTTTTTCCCGGGCCGCGACGACGATCCGGCACAACAGGTATAGGAGCGCGGGAAGCAGCAAGATCCAGGCAAGGATGTTGATCAATCGGGCAACGCCGGACGGCTCCCTGTTCTGTTGTTGCGGAGTCCGAAGCGGCCTGGCATCGTCATGGGCTTTGTCGTACCACGGATAGTTGCCGTGGCTGAGTGTTTCCTGAAAGGCGTCGACCCTGTCGTCGGCTTCCTGGCCGCTGGCGTTCAGGCAGAAGACGCAGATCAGCAGCGCGGCGAGTGGCAGGACGTGCCGTGCGGAGTCCGCAAGCCGGATGAGCAATTGTGTCATACGGGGCCTCCAGCCGTTTCGTGGGCGCGGTACTTACGCACCTCGAGGAAAAGCTCCCAGCCTTCATGCACCGTGCGCAGGTTGAGATAGTAGAGAAACTTCGACACTGCGAGGAACGCTTGGACGGTGAGGTACAGCAGGATGAACGGGAAGGTAATGTGGATAGTTTCCGGCGTGGCCAAGCGGAAATGGGATTCGAACAGCATGGCGGCGACCATCCAGGTGAGGTAGGCGGAACCGACCATAACACTGCCGAAAATAAGGTGTGCGAAAAAAATCCCGCCCGCTTCCGATGACAGTTTACTTTGCAGATTGCGCAGCCGCGGCCCGAACTTTTTGCCGGACACGCGCTCGAGTAAGACGATTTCTTCAGCGAAATAACGCCACCAGATCTCGAAAAGCGGCGCGATAATAAACACTGCACCGAGCAGTCGCGGGAGTAGCAACCGGGTGATGATCGGCGACTGCAGGCCAAGCCAGTCGACGGTCATGTTTTTCAGTGACGGCCGCGAATTGAACATGGCACTGCTGGCGTAGAGCAGGATGGGATAGCGCACTACGGGTGTGGCCAGGACCATGATGAGTATGTAGAAGTACAGACTATCCAGCGCCACTGCGTTGACCAGCCAATAGACCAGCACGCTAGCCGGTACAATGACAAGCAGAAACAGCTTGCCGTAAGCAACGGCGTCGCTTTTTATGAAGACGATGGCGAGATCGAGGACCTCACCCATCGTGCGTTCACGGACGCGGACTCTAGATTGATCGAGGTTCACCGTATTTCCTGCCAAGTACGACTATGAAGACGAAAAGGATCAACGTGCAGAGGGCGCCCATCGCTGCCTTGTAAAAGAGGGGCAGGTCGAGCGGCGACCAGAAGCCCTCAATCATGGCGGCTGAACAAATGAGCGCGGCCGCGGTGACGACGAGCGGTACCGAGTCGTGGGCGGTCTTGCGCAATGAGGCCAACCGCGTGAGGCCGTTGGTGCGCACCATTGAATACCCGAGCTTGAGCCCGGCACCGCCGGCGACAGCAATGCCGGTAAGTTCGAAAGGCCCGTGGGAAAGGACGAAGGCGAGAAAGTTGTCGCTGTACGGTCCGGACAGCATGTGCCCGAATGCGGCCCCGAGCATGACGCCGTTAAACAGCAGACAGTAAATGCTGCCGAGCCCCAAAAAGATGCCACTGGCGAAACATTGCAGGGCCAGCGAGGTGTTGTGCTGAATGTAATAGCCGCTCATCTGGACGTTTTGCTCTGCCGATCGCTGTGCTGCACTGTAGCTGTAGATCTTCTCGAGGTGGAGGGTCGCATCCTCTCCGATAAGCGCGGCGCAGAAATTGTCGCCGATCGCTCCGAGCAACATGGAAACGGCGAACGATCCATAGAATATGATCAGGGCCAGGCGGAAACAGTTGTCGTAATACAGCCGTGCCGACATTTCTCGCAGGATCTGTCGCATCCCCCAGATCCTGACCTTCTCGAAACGGTAAAGCTGTGCGTGCCCGCGCCCAACGAGCGTGTGCAGGTAGCGGATGACACCCTCGCTGCGCTGGGCGCTGACGGCACAGGAAAGGTCGGAGCAGACCTCGCGGTGCAGCCGGCAAAACTCGGTAATCAGTTCGCCCGACAATTTTTTCTTGCGCGGAGTGTTGAGCTTTGCCAGCAGGTAGTCGTACCGCCGCCAGCTCTTTTCCTTCTGCTTGATTAGCGTGTCTTCGTCCATGTCCTTATGCGTGGGCGGTGTTCAATTCGGGGATGGAAATGTTGCGGTCGCCGATATAGATGTGTCGGTATAGGGCACACATAAGTGCATCTATGTCGATCCCCTTCGGCAGTTCGAGCTGTGCTTCCAGCAACTCGACAGCCGGCTGGACGAGCTCGACGAGGAGCGCTCGCGGCAGTTTGTTGCGTTTTTCGGCATACAGCTGCACGGCTTTTTTAAGCGAAGAATCCAGCGCTATGCGTCGTGGCAGCAATGCATGTACGGCTTCTGTCGCTTTGATATCCACGGCCGACAGGCTCGGACTGGTGATGCGCTGCTCGATCACGACCATTGTATTGGCTGCAAGGTCGCCCAGTCGCTGGTAGCGACGTGTGAAGACCATCAACATGACACCGGTGGCATAGAGGGCCGGGAACTGATCGGCTGGCCGCAGAAGATTACGGATGATGCTTTGCTGCGACGACAGCGGTGTGCCGTTGACGTTGATGACCCGCAGGCTACAGGCCCGTTTGCCGATCGACTGCCCATTCGTGAACGTTTCGAAGGCCACGAAATAAAGCCATTCAATGACGAACATGATGACCAGAAACAAGCCCCCCCCGATTTCGCCGAATGGCTTGAGCGCAACCGCGAGCAGGACGAGGATCAACGCTTTCACGAGGAAATCTATAGCGTAGGCAAAGCTGCGGAGCATTGGCCCGGCCAGGCGGTACTCGAATTTTACATTCTCCGGCGTGACCAGCTCACAGGTCGTATCTAATTGGGTGCTCAAGCTGCGCAACGACAAGTGTCCTGTAGCGTAAAATATTCCACTGCGTGGAACTATACATCAGATCTGCCCTATCGTCGCGCTGCGACCGGTAACCTCGGGCCATGCATAAGAGCCGGCCATCCTCCGGCTTCCCCAGGCGTGATCAACTGGCGCGATCGAGCGTCGTGCGCACGCGCTGCAGGAGTTTGCTCGGGGCAAACGGCTTCTGCAGCAGGGAATCGGCCAGTGTCGAGATGTCCCGGTCGCGACAGGAATCGTCGTCGATGCGCCCGGACATGAAGAGGATCGGTAATTCCGGCTGGCGCTTACTGATTTGATCCGCCAGCTTGAAGCCGTTGAGATGGGGCATGACGATATCTGTGAGCATCATGTCGACCCGGCAGGCCTTGTCGAATGTGTCGAGTGCTTCCTTGCCATTGCAGGCGCGCAGGACTGTATAGCCGCGGCTTTCGAGTACGCCGCTCGTGAGATCGAGAATTTGCGGATCGTCTTCGACGACGAGGATGGTCTCGTGACCGCCTGTGATGTTTGCCAGCGGCCGCTTCTTGGCTACAACTTCGATTTCGTCCACTGTCGGCAGATAGATACTGAACCGCGTGCCTTTTTTCGGCGTGCTGTGAGCCTCGATGTCACCGCCCATCTGGTGCACGAAGCTGTAGACCATCGCCAGTCCCAATCCGGTACCTTTGCCGACCTGCTTGGTTGTGAAGAACGGTTCGAAAATTCGCTGCAGCGTTGCTTCATCCATACCAAAGCCGGTGTCGCACACGTCGATGCGGACGTAGCTGCCGGCCTTGAGTTTTGCTATTTCGCCGGTGCCCAGGGAAGTGGTGAGCGTGCGTATGTCCACCTTTCCACCGTCCGGCATGGCGTCGGAGGCGTTGACAACGAGGTTCATGATCGCCTGTCCGAGTTGACCGCAGTCAACCTGTACACAGCCCAGATCGTCGTCGAGCACCAGGTTGAGCTCGACGTTTGCGGCGATCAGGCGCCGTAGCATTTTGGACATGTCGTTGATCGTCGTATTCGGATTGGCCACGGTCGCCTGCAATGCATCCTTGCGGCTGAAAGCCAGAAGCTGCTGTGTCAGCATAACGGCACTATCGCCTGCTTTGTCCAGCTCATTGACGAAACGTGACACCTTGTCTTCTTTGTCGATTGCCCCGGCGATCAGCGCGACATAGCCTTTGATCACCGTCAGAATGTTGTTGAAATCGTGGGCGATGCCGCCGGCCAGCCGGCCGACAGCTTCCATTTTCTGGGCCTGCACCAGTTGCTGCTGCAGTTCCACCTCGTGAGTGATGTCGTGATTGATCGATACGTAATCGATGGTGTTGCCGTCGGCGTCGGCGATCGGCGTGATGCTCGACTGCAGCTGGCGGCGGGTGCCGTCGTTGCGCTGTAGGGTCAGGTGACCACGCCAGACACGATCGAGTTTGAGTGTCTCCCCGACGGCCTCGAAGAACTGTTCGTCGTGGACATCGCTGCGGAATCGGTTGACGTGAGTTCCGACGATTTCGTCGTTGGTGAAGCCGGAAACTTTTTCGAAGCTTGGATTGACATACTCAACGATACCTTCAGTGTTGGCGATGAGGATCGCGTCGTCGGCCTGATCAACGACGGTGGCCAGGCGGATTCGTGTCTGCTCGGCCTGTTTAGCCGCGGTGATGTCGTGCAGGGCAAAGACGCTGCCGATAATTTCGCCTTCGGAGTCGATGATAGGATTGGCGTTGCCAGTCACATTTGGCTCAAAGCCGTCGGCGTTCTGCAACCGGGTGTCGCTGTCGAAGGTCACTGGTGTGCCTTCCCTGATCAACCGTTCCAGGACGGCATCGAGGTCCCAGTCCCTGCCGTGCCTCACCAGCCGGCAGACGTTTGCCAATGGCCGGTCGATGGCATGTTCGAGCCGCCATCCGGTGAGCGTCTGAGCGACAGGGTTCATAAAAATCACCCGGCCGCGCTTGTCGACGGCGATGAGAGCAGCGCCAATGCTTTTGAGTGTTGTGGAAAACCATTTCGAGCTGCGTTGCAGGGCGCGATCGAGTTGACTCGCTGCAAGCGAACGAAAGAGGAACAGAGCGGTAGTCGTTGCGAGCAGCAGTATTGCCAGACGCGTGTAGACCGCGGTGGCTGGTAGTTGAAGCAGGACTGCATCGCTGATACTGGACGGCCACAATATTGTCGCGGCGACACTGTCGAGCAGCCAGGCGGCAGCCGCCACACTACCGACTAAAATCCAGCCGCGGGATGGTTGCAGGTGCATTGCCCGCCGCTGCCCGTCGCCGTCGTTCTTGAGGTTGTCAATGTGATATTCGGACAACGATTGTTTCGCAACGTCCAGGGAAGGATCCGTCATATCAGTAATCCTCCTGCCGCCTGCCTGCTGCGGTGCTGATTGTTTCTGAGGCACGACAGGCTCTCAGGCGGGCTGCCACCGAGCTGGTTCCAACGGGTTCACTATCAATCGTACCGATAAAACACGTGTGTGCCTGGCTGGTGCCGGGGCCGAGTGTCAGCGACCGGAATTGTCCGTCGCGTGCTATCATAATTTCCGTACCGGCGGCCACCGGCCAGCTGAATTCCGTCCCCACATGGATGCCATCGACTTGCCAGATGATATCCTGCGCCCGCAGCCCGGTCTCACGGTCGGCCCCGCTGATGGCGAGGACGCGCCGGACGTCCCAGCGGTGTCGGCAATTGTTCCACCAGGCTTGCCACGCTGCCGGCAGTGGTTCGCATTCGGCTCCCGTACAACCTCGCAGGAGGTCGTGTATCTGCTGTTGCTCGTCTTTGTCCGCGGAGTTGCCGAGGGCATCGAAGAGCAGGGGCAAGTCCGGCCGGACGGCACCACTGGCAATGACATCCAACATCCAGCCGCGTGCCGGCCAATCGGCCTGGCAAAGGAAGGTGCGCGCGACCTTGTCGCCTTGCGGATCAGTCATCCGCAGGGCGGTCATCATGGCGTAGCGTGCCACTGAACTGTTGTGTTGGAGGGCCGCGCGCTGGATGTCCGGTAGCAGGGCAGGGTCGCCGAGTTGTTCAGCGACCTTCACGGCTGCGGCCACAACGATTTCGTGGTCGTCGTTGATCAGTGCCCGGCAGATTGCGGTAGCTGCAGGTCTCGGGTGGTCGGCGAGGCCGCGAGCGAGCTGCAGTCGCACGTGCTCATCAGGATCGGTGGCCAGTTTGGATAGGGCGCTGTCGATGCTTGGGGCCTGGCGGGCGGACAAAGCGGTGACGGCGGCGACACGCCGGTCGCTTTCGCCAGATTTGAGTGCCCAGAGGAGGAATCGGGTGCTAAACTGTTCCGTATCGACACGGCCACCGGTCGACTGCAAAACGGCGAGACGTTTTTGACTGGTGATTCGGTGGCCGAGATACAGGCTGTTCACACCCAGGATGACTGCGGCGAGGAAAATCGTGACGGCGCTGCGCCGTCGAACGAGTGTTCTGCGAGTGCGTCGCCACAGCCAGTGGACCAACGGCGCGAGGACTTCACGACCGCCGATAAAGCGATCGAGGTCGTCTGCCAGTTCACCGGCCGAGGTGTAGCGATTGTCGACGTGCTTCTCCAGACATTTAATGCAGATTGCTTCGAGGGCGCGGCTGACCTTGACGCCGGCTTTCTCGATCGACACGACGTCGTTGTTGATGACTTTCGCCAGAATCTCCGGCTGAGTTTCGCCGACAAATGGCGGCTGCCCGGTCAGCAGCTCATAAAGCGTGGCGCCGACGGAATAGATATCCCACTGCGAGTTTGGCTCGTCGGTGGCGCGAGCTTGTTCAGGAGACATGTAACAGATCGTGCCGACCATTTCACCAGACCGTGTCAGGCGCGCATTGTTGCCTTCAACGAATGCCAGGCCGAAGTCGGTGAGTTTCGGAACAGGCCCATCCATGAGGATGTTGGAGGGCTTCACATCGCGATGGATGACCCCGTGTTTGTGGCTGTAGGCCAGTGCCAGAGCCAGGTCACGGACGATGGTGGCAGCCCGGCGCTGGTTGAACGGCTCACTGCGGTCTTCGAGAATCGACTGTAGTGTGGCGCCGCCGGCAATCAGTTCCATGACTATATAGGGCACGCCGCCATGGTGCCCCGTGTCGCGGACGGCTGCGATGTTTGGGTGCACCAGGTTTGCCTGCGCTGCACCTTCGCGGATGAAACGGTCGAGTTGTGCCGGTGAGGCGTGGCCGCCAGCCTGGAGAGTCTTGATGGCGACATGGCTCTTGTCGCGCTTGTCGATGGCACGATAGACGGTACCCATGGCACCGCGACCGAGCTCGGAGACGATCCTATAGTGATCGATGTCCCCGCCGATGAGAGATGCCTGGCCGTTGAGCTTGCTGAAAATGTTCTCGGAGGAGACATCGCCCAGGTTGGTGGGCTCGATCAAGGTTGCGTGACCCGCGGTGTGGGTGACGTTGGTGCGTGGCAAAGCTGCGGCGAGCCTCGTAGCGAATTCCGGGTACTCGGCTATGTAGGCCGAGCGGTCAATGTGCTCACCGCGCCGGATATAATCGGCGACCAATCGGTCGATTACAGCCGTGTCACTTAGTTTGAGCAGGCGTCGCATCTGTTTTGGTTTATTTTAGGGGTTTCGTTATTGCGTTTTATGGAACCGGTCAGGTCGAGTATCGATCAACTGCCCGGGATTAGCGCATCCAGCGTACCAAAGTAAAAGCGCTGGCGCAGAAATGTTCGAAAGCGTTCATTGCTTCTCCATCGTGTCGACGGATACTGCGTACCTGCTCTGAATCTGTGGTGTGCTGCTGGCGTCGCGTTTGCCTGTGACCCGATGGGTGACGTCGTAGTCCTGATACAGCGACATTGTCAATTCGTTGGCCGGGCTGCCGGGGTGCCATTGGAGCGATGTCGAGAGAGGCACACTGCTGTAGCGCATCGCGCAGTACTCGAAGCGTGTGTATATGTCGAGCGGGTTCGTTGAAATACCGCGCACTACCTGCGGTGACGTCGAGGTGGCCTCGAAACTGGTGACAATCTTGAAAGTGTCGGCCGAAGAGTCATAAGTTGCTGCTACATAGGATGTCCCGTTCTCGCCAAACATCAGGGCCTGTTGTCCGGCAGCACTTATAAGTTGCAGGGGACCGGAGGCCTGCAGGGCGAAGCCCGGGTTGACTATGTTGCCATTATATACGGCGGTCACCGGCAGCGTTGAGTTGCCGGTGCGGGCGCCCAGTTCATCAACCGAGGTGTCGGCGAACACCGTCAGTGCGGAGGAGTTCTGGTGCCAGCCGCAGACCACCAGCGGGTCATTGTTGTAGACGGAATTCGGATGAGCGCCGACGTAGCCGAATGAGTATGTGTCCCCGTTTGTCGAGATATCGAGCGGACACTGTAAATCCTGGCCTTCGCTGAGATAGCCGTCGGCTGTGAGGGTCGGCACGATCGGGTCGGCGATCGGATACATCCCATTGTCATAGGCGTAGCTCTGCATGGCAAGGCCGACAGAGTGCAGGTTGTAGGTGCATACGGCCTTGTAAGCAGAACTCTTTTTGTCCATTAATGAAGGTGCCAGGCTGGCCATTAGAACCATGATAACTGCAACAACCAAAACAAGTTCCAGAACCGTAAAGCCATACCCGTGCATCTGCGCACTAAATCGCTTAAACACTATTCCACCCTCTACTATCTCATTGTGACCGGAAACCGCCCGTGGGCGCTTCTCGCGCCCAGGTTGACCCGTGTCAACGTTTTCAGGTCACCGGAATCCATGCTGGTACCTGCTCTACACTTCCTGCGTCATTCATCCGCACGTTCCGTACCAGATGCACTGCAACGCCGGGAAATACGGCTTGGTGTTTGGAGAGTGGCCTTGCGGGCTTTGATTCGTCCGCGATATATCGTGGCGCCGGCGGTTTGCGATGTTTGCCTCAGGCCGTTGCCCTGTGTGCGTTCAGCGACTGAAAAGGCCTGTAGCGAGGCGGTTCCGTCCGATGAAATCGAACCGTACCGTACGCCCTGTATTTCTGTATTTCTGTAGTGAACAACAACCGCGCAACAGCGCCTAATTCACCAATGTGAATGTGGCCAGGCACTTGCGGCAGGGTTATTGACAGGATGCTGGAACTGCCTGTAGATTGTATCTGGATCAGACAACCGAAGGTCGACAATGATTAGATGGATTTGCTTTACTGCCGCCGTCGGGCTGCTTGTAACTGGCACCGCCGGCCGTGCGCAGACGCTGACGTTGGAACGGTCGGTGGTGGATTTTGGCCTGGTCTACGACAACGAATCTATTGCCGCCAAGGTGAAGATCACCAACACCGGTACTGCCCAGCTCAAGATCGACAAGGTCAACACGACCTGCGGTTGCACCGTTGGTCGTTTGCAGAAACGGCAGCTGGAGCCGGGTGAATCGACGGCTGCCACATTGACCTTCGACCCGACGGGCAAGAACGGCGCCGAGTCGAAGGTTGTGACTTTTGTCACCAACGACCCGGTGCAGGCGAATCACACGGTCACCGTGAAGGCGCAGGTCATTCCACTGTGGGAACTGGAACCCACGAAGCTGCAGTTCGTCTTCCGCACGAAAGCGCCGGGGTTCAAGCAGGAGAGCCTGTTTTTTCGGATCATCAACAATTCGGAAGGGGAACTGACGGTGCTCAGCGTCGACAGCCGTGCGCCGAACATAAAAATCGAGAACAACAAGCCCGTAATAATTTCCCCGGGGGAGTCCCAACAATACACCGCCAGTGTTCGTGACGGCTGGGTACCGGACAGACGGACTTCGTCGAAGGTGATGATTGTTGGCCGGATCGGGGACAAAGAGCAGGTGAAAAAGCTCGGGCTGCGGGTGAAGATAGAGTAGCATTCCGGAGCCGGTTGATTCTGGTAATAATGCCCTACCACCGCTATTTTGTAGGGTGTCCGCAGAAGACGGTACTTGTATCGGCGTGCAGATTACGGTGCTTCGTTGCAGCGAACCGGAGATTTAATGAAAAGCAATGAATTGCTGTCAGGCGTTGCAGATACAGCTGCCGGGGAAATATACGATACGCTCCTGGAGACGGAATCCTTCAAGCTCGAGCGCATTGTCTCAGACGGCCAATGTACGCCGGAAGGCGAATGGCTGCAGGAGAGCACAAACGAGTGGGTGCTGTTGCTCAGTGGCCTGGCCGATCTTCTTTTCGAGGGTGACGAGGAACCTCTGCGGCTCAAGCCGGGTGATTATGTGCATATCCCGGCACACCGTCGCCACTGCGTCGTGAGGACGGACAGTGAGGCGAAGACGGTATGGATAGCGTTGCACTACCGGAGTAAAGTTTTTGTACGCGATGACGTCGGCAAGCTGGTCACCGGCGTTTTGTTGGCCACAGACGGCTGAGGCTTGCGTCGCGGGAAATATGCTTTCTGTTGTCAGGCATGATCACCAGCGGGTGTAGCTCAACGGTAGAGCCCTAGCCTTCCAAGCTAGTCGTGAGGGTTCGATTCCCTTCACCCGCTCCAGCTTTTCCCCTGGCGCTCGGTTAATCACCGAGCTGTTTGTATACCTCGAGCTTTCCGGCAAGCGCGATGGTGTCACGCACACGGGTGGGCCGAACAGATCCGCGCCTTCGCGGATATTCCACGGACCAAAGGAGAAGCGAAATTCACCGGTCATCAGTTACCCCCATAACAGTGATTTGGTGCACGGTTGTCACAGGCTACGCCTAAGCGTGTTTTTGTGCAACAATCACTATACCATCACCGCCTGCGCGCCACCAGTCTGGCTTCGTACCGGCCGTCGAGCCAACCCTCCTCGTAGCGCACGATGTCAAGGCTCTGGATGAGCGTTGGCAGCTCGTTGTTTTCGAGGAGAAACCGGGCGCTCGGGTGGCTGTGCCGCTCAAGGTTGGTATGTGTCGGGTGAACGACGATGAGCACGCCGTCGGGCTTCAGATGCTCGGCGAACTGCGTCATCAGTGGGCGGTACAGATAGGAGGTGTTGAGGATGACGTCCCAGGGGCCCGCCGGCAATGATTCCGATTCGAGATCGACGGTTACGGTCGAGATCGCGAGATTTTCGGTGGCCGCGGCGTCTCGGGCCAGCTCCAGGCCGGCCTCTGCAATGTCGGCAATGGTGACCGTCAGTCCGCGTTGGGCCAGCCATACAGCGTGGCGCCCTGCCCCGCCGGCGACGTCGAGAGCGGTGCCGGCCGGCGGCAGCAGCGATTCCACCGTGGTCAGCCAGGGGCACGGTGCCGTAGCGTTCGGTCCGCGTTCGGCATAGCGCTGATTCCATTTTTCCCGTTGCTCAGAGCTCATTGATTTCCGGTTCGGTGATTTGGATCGCTTATTTCGGGCAGCGGGTTGCATTCGAAGGCGACGTGGGTACGTTTTTCTTTCGATTTCCACCACCCAGCTCTTTCCATACTTGGACGAATCGCGAAACGATACAGCCATATGAAACGTTATATCGTCGCCGCCGGATTGACAGTACTTCTGGCTTGCACCTGTTGCCGCGGGGCTATCAGCGCGGAACAGGTCGAGAGTCTCCAGCCTTTGATCGACCAGGAACTTGAAGAGGTTCTCAACGAGCTGGTCGACACGAAGGAGGTTGGTGTGGAGCTGGGCCTGCGCTGGCCGGTGCGCCCGCCGAAGAAGCCGCTCGACAACATTGCGATCACCGTGAGACGGCAGGCGGAAATTCAGGCCTTTGATGACTTTCCGCCACAACTCGAGGCCGGATTCCGGACTGAGGCCGAAAAGCTGTTCAAGGTCTACGAGATCGCCACAAAAGTCTCTATCAGCCTCAAAGACGGGATGATTGTCAAGGGTAATCTTCGCAGCATCGACGAGAAGTTCATCTATATCGACGCCCAGAAATTTCGTATCGCCGATCTCGATGGGCATACACGCACCCTTACCGACCCGGAACTGGCAGATCGCGCCAAGGAGAAATACATCCTCGAGAAGAGGATAGAGCTCCGCAAACAGCGCGAGGAGCGGGCTGCCGAGGCGGAAGGGGAGATCGCCGATAAGGTTTATACCGATGCCGGCTATCTCCTGGTCAAGGGCGAATGGATATCTCGTGACCAGTATTTGCGGAATAAGGTTGACGCGCGGCGCCAGGACCTGGCAAAGATTCTGGCGGGCCCGCTGCAGAAGAAGATCTACTACGAGAACGGCTTTGTGTTGTACGACAGCGATTGGATGCCGCGAGACGAAGCGATTCAGTTGTACGAGCGGTCTCGTTCGAAGGAACGGTCGAGCAGTGGTCTGTTGGACGGTGGCGATGTAGAACCGAAATCATCCGAGGGCAACAGTGCCAGATCAATCTGGGACATCGAGTGACCATCGCGAATTGTCTCCCGAACTGCTGCAGCGGTTGGCTTGTCCTGCTTGCGACGATCGGCCGCAGGTAGAGGAGATTGCCGACGGGCGCTTTCTGCAATGCACTGTCTGCCGTCGCGAATACCCCGTCATCGACGGTATTCCCGTGATGCTCGTGAGCGAGGCCGTCCCCGCGCCTGAGCGCGCTTCGGACACGGTTGAAAAGCGAGAGAGTTAGAAAGCTAAAGAGTTCTTTCGGGGCCTTTCACTTTGCAACTCTTAAACCCCTGTAACCCTTTCATCTGTTCGATGCTTCCAACTTTTCACCCCCGAGTTTCCGTATGAAGATCGGTATCATCGGCGGCAGCGGATTGTACGAGATCGATGGCGTCACGGACCTGCAGGAGCATGCCATAGACACGCCGTTTGGGGCGCCTTCCGACATCATCATGGGCGGGCGGCTTGGCGACAACGAGGTGTTCTTCCTGCCCCGTCATGGCCGTGGCCACCGGTTGCTGCCGGGAGAGCTCAACCATCGCGCAAACATTTTTGCGTTCAAACTTATCGGGATCGAACGCATTTTGAGCTTCTCCGCAGTCGGTAGCTTCAAGGAAGACTTGGCGCCTGGGGATTTCGTCCTTATTGATCAGTTTGTCGACCGGACCCGGCATACACCGAAGCACACCTTCTTCGGCGACGGAGTGGCCGGGCACATTGCCTTTTCCCATCCGACCTGCGATGTCCTGCGTCGTACACTCAGCGATGTGTGTCGCGGCTACCTGTCGCAACAGGATACGAACGTCAACGTGCACAGCGGCGGCACGTACCTGAACATGGAAGGTCCGGCTTTCTCGACCCTGGCCGAATCGATGCTATACAAGAGTTGGGGCATGGATGTCATCGGCATGACGAATATGGCAGAAGCGCGCCTGGCGCGCGAGGCAGAAATCTGCTACCTGACCGTTGCCATGGTTACAGACTACGACTGCTGGCACGAGGGTCACGAATCCGTTTCTGTCGAGATGGTCATCAAAACCCTGATTCAGAATGCCGACAACGCCCGCGAGATAATCAAGCTCGCCGTGCCCGCAGTCGCTGCCGAAGCCCGCGACTGCCCGTGCAGCAGCGCCTTGGCCTGCGCCGTCATCACTTCGCCTGATGCCATAGCGCCCGAAACCGTCGAACGGCTGCGGCCTATTGTCGGCAAATATCTGACTTAACCCACTCACCGCCGCGAAAAGTTTTATGAATGCTGTCGTCCTATTGATCGTTACTGCCGCGGGTTCTGCTGCCCTGTTCTGGCTGCTGCCGCCGCATCCGCTGCTGCGGCCGGGGCGACGGTTTCCAGCCCTCGTGCCCGTAGTCGTCGCACCGATTGCTGGCGCTATACTGCTTGTTCTCGAGTTCGTTCATCTGCAGGTGGTCATCGAGCGTCGCAACTGGCCCTCCGTTGATGGTGTCGTGGTCAAGTCGGAAGTGGTCGGAGAAAGGGCGCCGCACCCGCTGATCGTGTTCGAATACACGCTCGAGGGGGTCAAGCATGTCGGCAACACAGATCTGCACGCACCCGGATTCGGGCTTCGCACGAGCCGCGAAGAAGTGGCGTTCGCCATCGTCAACGCGCTACCGGTTGGTGCCGAGGTGAAGGTTTTCTACAATCCATCTGATTCGACTGAGGCGTTGCTCAAGCCGGGACCCACCTGGGATGTGCTGGTCAAGCTGTCGCTCGGTTTGATGCTGTATTTCATCGGTATCTATGCCCTGTTGACGGTGCTGCTGCTAGCCGGTACGGACACAGATGGAACGACTCCTGACAGCACGGAATCAAAATCAGCAACCGAAACTGCGTAGAAATCATGCATCGTTGTGCCATCGTCATCCTTATTTTGCTCACCATCGCGGCAATCGCGCCCGCGGCGCCGGTCAGGGACGGTGCCGTCGAGGTCGAGCTCATTTCGGCCACGACCGCTGCCGTACCGGGTGAAACACTGACGGTTGGGCTGCGGATGCGTTTCGACAAGAAGTGGCATACGTACTGGAGGTACACAGGTATTGGCTACGGTGCCACCCTCGATTGGAAGCTGCCGGAAGGGTACAGCGCGGGCGACTTTTCGTGGCCGGTGCCGAAACGCTATATCACCGAGCTCGATCCCGAGTTTCAATTCGTCAACTACGTCTATTACGACGAGGTGCTGCTTGTCCTCGATATCCAGGTGCCGGAAAGTGCCATACCCGGGACGGGGCTCAAGCTCGCTGCTTCGGGCGACTGGCTTGTTTGTCTCGAGGAGTGCCTTCCAGCCGGCACCGACCTGACGCTGAACCTGCCGATTGCGCAGTCCGCAGCGCCACACCCCACCTGGGGTGCGGAGTTCTCTGCCGTACGGAAGAAGCTGCCAGAGCCGCAGGGTGCCTGGCAGGTCCACGCCGTCCGCAAGGGCGACATGTTTCAGATCCGCATCGTCAAACCTGAACTGAGCACTGTGGACCCCGCAAAGGTAGCATTTTACGCAGACGCGGAAGACCAGATCGATGACGTCGCACCGCAGCCCTTCGAAAAGAAGGGGAGGGTCTGGATGTTGACGGTTCCTGCGGCGCCCGATACGGTGCCCGCCGAACTGACGGGCATCCTGGTGTTTGACGAGACGACAGGTGTCGAAGTGAAGATCCCGGTTGGCGACAAGTTTCCGGAGTCGATTGGAGTTGCTGCCGATGTCGACGCGGATGACGACGAAATGGCCGAAGCTGGAAGCGGATTGTTCGTTGTGTTACTGGGGGCGTTTTTCGGCGGGCTTATCCTTAATCTCATGCCGTGTGTGTTGCCGGTGTTGTCGATCAAAATTCTTGGCTTTGTCGAACAGGCCGGCGAAGACAAGGCGAAAATTAAAATGCACGGCCTGGTGTTTGCTGCCGGTGTTGTCGTATCGTTTTGGGTTGTCGCGGTGATTTGGTTGGGACTGCAGGCAGCGGGCACCGCCGTCGGCTGGGGATTCCAGATGCAGAACCCGCCGTTCGTGGCGATCATGGCGATGTTTCTGTTTCTCTTCGGGCTCAACCTGTTTGGGGTTTTCGAGATCGGGGCGACGCTCACCGCCGCCGGCGGCAAGGTCAAGTCGTCCGGGCTGCGTGGGACCTTTGTCACCGGTGTCATTGCTACGGTCGTGGCGACACCGTGTTCCGCGCCGTTCATGGGTACGGCACTGTTTGCCGCATCCACGATGTCACGGGCTGCGGGCTTCCTGATTTTTACTGCCCTGGCGCTGGGGCTGTCGTCGCCGTATATCGTGCTGGCGTTCTTCCCGAAGTTTATTCGCTTCCTGCCAAGGCCCGGCGCGTGGATGCTGCGCTTCAAGCAATTCATGGGTTTCCTGCTGATGGGCTCGGTCATTTGGCTGGTGTTCGTGTACGGCGGCATTACCGGGCAGTTTGGCATTACAGTTTTGCTCGGTGGCCTGTTGCTGGCTGCTATTGGCGTTTGGGTTTTCGGCGCCTGGGCGACTGTTTCGAACTCTGGCGGCAGCCGGCTGATGGCGCGGCTCGCGGCGGCCTTACTGGTTGCCGCGGGGCTCGTCGGCAGTATCCAGCTGGCACCTGCGAGGGTGGTGGAAAGTGAGACCGACCCAGCGGCCGCAAAAAAGCATATTGCCTGGGAGCAATTCTCGACCACCAGGCTCGAAGCTGAACTGGCCGCTGGCAGACCGATATTCATTGATTTCACGGCGGACTGGTGCTGGATTTGCAAGACCAACGAAGCGAGCTCACTGCGTGGTGATGTTGCCGAGCGCATGAGCCAGCTTGACGTCGTGCCATTGAAAGCGGATTTTACCGCGCGCAGTCCCGAGATCGTTGCTGCCCTCAAGGTCTACAAACGCAACAGCGTGCCAACTTATGTCCTGTATGTGCCCGGCAAGGACGCGCCAATTATCCTGCCGAACCTGTTGACACCGGGTATCGTTCTCAAGGCGCTCGACAAGATCGAGCGCGAATAGGCGCTGGCCGCGAGCTTCGATTTGTGGCACGGGCAGCGGTTATTTTCGTTCAGGACTAAACAGGAGATGACATGGACAACATGCCAGGGCGGCTCGGCATCGCCTTCGTCGTATCCGGTCCCAGCGGTACCGGCAAATCCAGCATCCTTGAGCGCGTCCTCAAGAACGACGACAACCTGCGGTTCTCGATTTCATGCACGACGCGCGAACCGCGCGGCGGCGAAGTCGATGCACGTGACTACAACTTCATCAGCCATATGGCGTTCGAAGAGCGTATCAAGGAGAACGCCTTCATCGAGTACGCCCTGGTCCACGACCACTATTATGGGACGCTGCGTTCGGAAGTGGAACAGTACGTGATCAAGGGGCAGGACGTGGTGCTCGATATCGATGTCCAGGGCGCGGCCAAAATTCGTGCCGCTGCCACTAAAAACGACTTGTGGCGAAAGGTCACTCAGTACCTGTTTATTGGGCCGCCGTCCTTCCGGGAGCTCGAACGCCGCCTGCGCTCCCGCGGCACCGACGCCGACGATGTCATTGAGCGGCGGCTGCTCAACGCCCGTGTCGAGCTGCAGAACTGGCGCCAGTACGACTATCTCGTCGTCAATTCCAACCTCGACGAAGCGGTTGCCCAGACCCGCACCGTCATCGCCGCCGAACGCATGCGAATCAGCCGTTGCACCGACGCCGATCCGTGGCTCTGAAGACAGTCCAATGCCGTTTCACGGCGCGACGATGTCCATGACTGTTTCTTCCTCGACATATACCCAATAGCCGTGGCCAGACTGCAGTTCGGTGGCCTTTTGGAAGTGGTTGTCCGCCCATAGCCAGAAGGGCGAGGCGTTGGCAATAACGGGCACCGCTATCTGCTCCGAAACCCCGATGAGGTTCCAGCCTGGTTGCAGCAGAATGCGCCCGGGAAACGGGATGACCCCGCGGATGTTGACGGTTTCGTTGTGCAACGCGTAGAACCAGTAGCCCCTTGCGCCGTGCATGACGTCGCTGGCAGCCAATTGCGCGCCTGACCAGCCCCAAAGCCGTCCGCCCAGCAGATGCGTCGTTCGGCCGGCGTCCTCCAGCACGATTGCGACATCCGGCGTCACCGGTTCGAGCGGCGCCGACAGCAGATTCCAACCCGCGCTGACCATGAAATTGTCATCGGCGAGTGCCACCAGATCGATACGGAAATGGACCATGGTCTCTGCTGCAACCTGCAGCGATGATTGACTGCTGAGGTAGGTGATCTGGTCAAGGACAACCTCGTCCTGATCGTCGACAGCGCTGACGATCAACTGCTGGTCGGCCGGTATCTCTGCGGGATCCCACGAGAGTGTCACAGGCTGAGTCCCGGCGATCACCGTGAGGTCCCAGGGCGCGACGTTCGAGATGCTGCGGATGTCGCGGGTCACCGACTTATCACCAACCTGGAAATAGGCGAACCCCTCGGGATCGCCAGGGACGCCTGTGAGCGTATCGACATCAAGGTCAAGGTCGAATCCGTCGGTGGCGCTGCTCTGCATGCCGATCTGGATTGCCTCGTTCTCGGCGTTGGCCAGGCTGAACTCGAAGCGCCAGGCACTCACAGAATCAGGCTCGGCGATGGTGCTGACGTTCGCAGTATCAGACCACAGCACGTTGTTGTCCTCGTCTGTCTCGGTAACGACATTGTCGATATCGATCTTGACGCCGACGAACAGAGGCGTTGCTGCTGCGGCATCCAGCGGCACGTAGAATCGGCGGCCGATGACGCTGGCGGCGCCGCTGTCGATATCACCGTCGATCGGCAGATCAGGCAGCAGCACGATATCGTCGCCGTCACCCCACGTCATGTTGTCTGAGAACCGTACCTGTGCGGTGAATGGCAGATTTGCCGCCAGGTCTTTGCCGTTGTTGTTGATATCGAATGAGAGATCCAGTGCGTCGCCGGCCGGATACATGCCGGCATTGAACACCAGCGCTGAGGCGGATAGATCGGTGGCGTCATTGTCGTTGATCGTTGCGGCGTCAGCCGCGGGGTCGCCGAGGACATAGGCAGGATCCGCCAGCAATGACAGGGTCAAGCTCTCAACCGGTTCGACAGTGTTGTCGTCGACGGGAACCAGGTCAAAAATTGCGGAGTCCTCAGTGTCGGGGATGATGACGTTGCCGGGGAGGCTGTAGTCATCCCCGCTGCCGGCGCTACCGCTGGTCGCGTAATTGACCGTCAGGTTGCCGGCTGCGGACCCGGTGCGGGTCACCTGGAACGTTGCCGAGTCACCGGATTCCGAGGCGTTGTCGTCCGTGGCGGTCAATGTGACAACCGGCAGGTGCATGCCGAAGTCGACGTTGGTGATGTTGCTGCCAGCGGCCACGGACTGAGGATTTGGATTGGTGCCGCCGGTTACTTGCCGATACTGCAACGGGCCGGTAGCCTGCTCTACCTCGACCCAGAACGTACCGGCGGGCACGGCGGTGAACTGGAAGCCGCCGACTGTATCGGTGGTTGCAGTCGCGCTGAGCGTATCATCATCCTGCGGTTCGAAACGGTCATCGCCATCGTCGCGATACAGGCGTACGGTTACATCGGCGATGCCTGGTTCGGCGACAGTTTCATTGCCGTCGGCGTCGAGATCCTCCCAGACCGCACCATTAATTGTTGCGTTGCCGACGACGTTGGCCTGGATATCGAATTCGAAAAAGTTTTCGTCTCGATCGTTTGTCACGAAGGAGACGGTCTCAGTCCTGACCCCGGCAGCACCCGCGGGAACGTTCAGTGTAAAGGTCGTGACGCCATCGGGCTCCAGGAGCCCCACCGGTTGGCTGGTGACCGTGACCCCACCGGTTGCTGTCAGGTTATCGATCGTCAGGTTGCCGTTGCCGTCGTTACGGATCGTGAAGCTCGGCTGCAGCGCCGGGCCGTTCTCCGTCGTTTGGCCGATATCGATCGCCCCGCCATCGGCGACGTGCTGCGTGTCCAGCGTCACTGCGACGTCCGCATCGAACAGCGGGTCGCCATCCATCACAAGTACGCCGCCGCCGTAGACGGGCAGGTAGATGACGTCATCGACTATCGTCGCTTCGTTGCCCGGTGTTGCTGTGAACAGCGTATAGTCGATAACCGGTGACAGTGGATTGGCACCGTCGATGAATGTGAAACCGCCGCTTTGGTGACCGACAATGCCGATGCCGCGACCGGCGCCGACGAGCCACGGCAGGTTGTCGAGCAAGAACTTCCGGCCAAGCACTGGACTGTCCGGGTTGCTGACATCGAACACGGAGACGCCACTGCTTCCCGCGGCGATCTCGGCGACGTAGAGCGTATCATCGTCGCGCGCCATGCCAAACGGCTGAGACAATGCGATTCCGGAGGTGTTGATTAGAAGGAGATTTGCGGGATCTGCAATGTTGATCGTGACCAGCCCGTAGTTCTGCAGAGCCAGGTAGGCGCGGTTACCGTCGAGCTCGACATTGGTCACGGATGCTTTGATCTCTCCAGCGCTACCGGATAATGGGATGTCGAGGCTGTCGAGCAGCATGTTGCTTTCGGGATCGGCGCCGTCGAATGTTGTGAAGCCGCCCGTAGTTTCAGCGACATAGAGGATTTTGTTGTCGTCGATTTCCACATCCCACACGGCGGCATCGATGCTTGCTTCATCATTGACATCGACGGCGAGGAGTTGCAGCAATATGATGTTGGCCGGATCGGTGACATCGAACACGGAGATGCCGCCGCTGACATCGCCGACGAATGCGACGGTCTGGGCCGGGTACTCGGCGACAGCGACACTGACGGCGGTGCCCGGCGTGTCGATACTGCCGAGAAACTGGGCATTGGCCGGATCGGTGACGTCGAAGACCTCCAGGCCACCTGCACCGTAGGCGACGTACAGCCGGTTTTCGTGATGTTCCTGGGCATAGGCGCCGCCGCCGGACAGCGGCAGGTCGCCGAGCGGCGTGATTAGCCGATGCACGGCGATCTCGTGGTCGACGACGTTGCCGTCGCCGTCGTCCATGGTGACGGTGACGCGGGCTTTGCCGACGAAGTCCGCCGCCGGTTTCGCTGTCAGCGTCGCGTCCTGGGTGTTGTCGAACACCTCGACCGAGGCCAGCACTGGAGCCGGCGTCGGTTGATCGATGATATCATCCAGTACCGACCGACCGCTGACGACGTGCCCGAAGATCATGTGTTTGCCGGTCAGGTGCGGTGTCGGCCCGGCGGTGAAGAAGAATTGACTGTTGTTGGTGTCGACCCCGGAATTGGCCATCGCGAGTACGTTGTCGCCGTCGAAGCTGAGGCCGTCCTGCAGCTCGAACTGATCGGCGAACGGTCCCAGTGTCGAGCCACCGGTGCCGTTGCCATTGACGGCGTCGCCGGTCTGGATGATGAACCCCGGCAGGTTGATGACGCGATGGACGAGCACATCGGTGTAGAACGGGTCACCGGCGATTTCGTTGCCTTCCGCGTCGAAGTTCTTGGTTGCCAGGTCGATGATGCGCGCCGTGGAATCGCCGCCGCGGGTCTCGAACAGTTCGACCAGCACGGTGCCGATCGGTGTGCCGTCGGCCTCTTCGAAATTGAAATTGGCGAAGCGGTTCCCGACCGGCACGACGACTTCGACCTGGGAATTGTCGCTGACGGCGGTCACGCCGACATTTACGGAATCCCCATCGCCGACGTCGAGGCCGACGGTGATGGCACCGTCGTCGATGTAGATAAACTGTGGCGGGTCGGCCAGGGATGGCGCTTGGGCGGCTGCGTAGGATACAGTCATGGCGCAGAGGCAGAGCAGCAACAGCGTGCGCATCAGATCATGTCCAGGAAATTCTTCATCAGCCGTGGTCCGTGTTCCAGCGTCAGCACCGATTCGGGATGGAACTGCACGCCGACCGTGGGGTGTTGGCGATGGCGGATGCCCATGATTTCGGCATCATCGGATTCGGCTGTTATTTCGAGACATTCGGGCATATCCTCGCGACAGGCGACGAGCGAGTGGTAGCGCCCGCCGTCGAACGGATTGTCGAGGCCCTCGAAGAGCCCTTCGCCGTTGTGCTGGATCTTGGACGTTTTACCGTGCATAATCGCCTTGGCATGGATAATCCTGCCGGAAAAGGCCTGCACAATAGATTGATGCCCCAGGCAGACACCGAAGACCGGGATCTTGCCGCTGAAGGCCTGGATCGCCTCGACACTGATCCCGGCTTCGGTCGGGGTGCAGGGGCCCGGCGAAACGATCAGGGCCTTCAGCGGCAGGGCTTGGAGCTCGTTCACCGTGACCTTGTCATTACGGTATACGGATATTTCCGCCCCCATCTTACCCATTTCCTGGACAAGATTGAAAGTGAACGAGTCGTAGTTGTCGATCATGGCAATCATGAATCACCCGGGTTCGTGTCGATATTCAGCCCGCGGGCTGCCAGTTCCAGGGCACGGCGCATGCCGCGGCTCTTGTGCAGGGTTTCCTGATATTCGTTCTCCGGCACACTGTCGTAAACGATGCCGGCGCCGGCGGTGACGGTTGCCGTGGTCCCATGTTTGACGACGGTACGGATGGTGATCGCCATGTCCATGACGTTGCCGCCATACGAAATATATCCGAGGGCGCCCCCATACGGGCCACGCGCCGCGGGTTCGAGCTCGTTGATGATTTCCATGGCACGCACCTTCGGGGCCCCGGACAGTGTCCCGGCTGGGAACGTCGCTTTGAACACGTCGATGGCGTCGTATTCCGGCAGGACCTCGGAGTCGACGTGCGAGACGATGTGCATGACGTGCGAGTATTTCTCGATGAGCATGTATTCGCGCACAGTGACGCTGCCGATTGGCGCGATTCGGCCCAGGTCGTTACGTGCCAGGTCGACGAGCATGACGTGCTCGGCGATCTCCTTGGGGTCGGCCAGCAGCTCGGCCGCCAGTGCCTGGTCCTCGGCATCGTCACTGCCACGTGGCCGAGTGCCGGCGATCGGCCGCACGGAGGCGTGGTTGTCGGTGACCCGTACCATGACTTCCGGAGAAGACCCGGCAATGGCGCGCTCGTCGTCGAGTTGCAGAAAAAACATGTAAGGCGACGGATTGATATAGCGCAGGGCGCGGTAGATATCGAACGCATCGGCGTCGATTTCAGTGCTGAAATGCTGGGCTAAAACGACCTGGATGATGTCGCCGTCGACGATGTAGCGCCTGGCTTTTTCAACCATCGCCTTGTAGTCGTCTTGTTTCATGTTCGACTGCATATCGATCACACCGGTGTCGTCGGCGACTGCCTTTGCCGAGGGTGCGGGCTGCGCCAGCAGTTCTTCCATGGCATCGAGCCGGGCGCAGCCGTGCTCGTACGCCGCTGAGACCGAGTCGAAGTCGCGGGGATGGACGCAGCAGACGATCTTCAGCGTATGATTGATGTTGTCGAAGACCACGAGCTGGTCGGCGATCATGAAATAAGCGTCGGGAAACGGTGCATCGAAAGTCTTGACGTTGCCGCAGCGCTCGAAGAAACGGACCGTCTCGAACGAGAAATACCCGACAGCGCCGCCGAAGAAGCGCGGCAGCCCCGGCACCTGTACAGTCGTAAAATCCTTGAGGTAAGCCTGCAGCGCGTCGACCGGGTTGCCGGGCAGAATGGTCTCGCCGGCGTCTGTGCGCAGGATTGCCTGATCGGCGTTGACGATGAACTCCTTGCGGACGTCGATGCCGAGGATCGAGAAGCGCCCCCAGCTTTCGCCGCCCTCAACGCTTTCGAGCAGGAAAAAGCGGCCGTGCTGCCGGAGCTTGTTAGCCATGCTGATCGGGGTCTTCTGATCAGCAAGCTGCTCACGCACCATGGGAATGACGTTGTAGGTCTTCGCCAGGGCTGCAAATTCATCGGGGCAATGTGTCTTCATTGGTACAGGGCTGTCCGTGTTGAGAGTCGCATTAATACGATAACGCGGGAAGCAGACGCGGACAATCATCGCAACTTGCATCTGTGTCGGTAATTCCGTACTGTATAAGTACATGAAAATAGCTGGTACTGCGTACTGGGGCACCGTTGATGCCGAGTTTCTACGGAAGTTACCCCCCTGGCCAGGAGCGTTTTTCCCCAGAACACCTGCGACCATTGGCGCTACACCACCATAGAATACAGGGGCCGGACGATGACGACTATTGGCAATCCGAACTTGCGCAGCTCTCTCGAACAGCAGGCGCAGCTTAATCAGATATATGAACGCCTGCAGTCTGCCGAACGCTTCGAGGAGATCCAGTGGGAGCTGGAGCGGGCGCTGCTGGAGTTCCTGCAGGCGGAGCATCTGACCATTTACCGGCGGGACCGTCACGGCCGCGAGATCATTTCGTACTATCGCAGCGGCGACGAGGTAATCGAGGAAATCCGGCTGCCACTGAGCCCGACATCGTTGGCAGGCTACGTTGCTATGAGTCACGAGTCGATCCTCATCGATGATGCCTACGATGCCGATTCACTTGAAGTGATTCACCCGCAGCTGGCTTTTGATCACAGCTTCGACGAAGCCAGCGGATTCCTCACCCAGTCGATGGTCGTTGTGCCGATCAAGTTCAAGGACACCTTGCTCGGCGTGCTTCAGGTGATCAACAAGAACGGCGGTGGCGTCTTTACCGAGGATGACCGGGGCCATGCCGATGAGATCGCCAACCTGATCGGCCAGAAATTCCGCTTCGATCTCAAGACGACTCTGGGCCCTTTCGACTATCTGATCAAGAAAGGCAAAATTTCCCTTGAACAGCTTGAAGCGCTGGATGACAAGGCGACGACGGATGAGACCTCGATCACGCTGCTGATGACCGAGGAGCTGGGTATACCGCTCGAAGATGTCGGCGCCTCGCTCGAGCAATATTACCAGGTACCGTTCTTTCCGTACAACCCCGATCTCGAGCCCGATACGGAGTTGCTGGAAAACCTGAACAGCAGTTATCTGGCGAGTAATTTCTGGGTGCCGCTCGCAGGGAACCAGGAGAAGGCGATCATCCTGATCGACGATCCGAACGACCATGAACGGATCATGGACATTCAGAACGTCATCAACGCCCGGAACTACGAGTTCCTCGTCGGCTTGAAGGAAGACATTCTAAAGTACCTTGGCTTCGAGTTGTCGACTGCCGCGCTGGAAGAACCGGACATGAACCTGGAGGACCTGGTTCACCAGTTGCAGACGGACGAGGGTGACCAGGACGCCGAGGTCGGTGCGGACCTGATCGACGAGTCTGCTTCGACTATCGTGCAGATCGTCAACCGCCTGATCATCGACGCGCTCAACCTCAACGCTTCTGATGTCCATATCGAGCCGAGCAAGGACAAGGCACCGGCCGCCGTCCGTATGCGTGTAGACGGTGTGTGCCGCGAGGTGCTGAAGATTCCGTCGCAGAACATTCGTGCCGTGGTTGCCCGTATCAAGGTCCTGTCACGCCTCGACATTGCCGAAAACCGCAAGCCGCAGGACGGCAAGATGACCGTAAAATTGCGCGGCAAGCCGCTGGAGTTGCGTATCGCGACGCTGCCGACGGTGAACGGCGAGAGTTGCGTCATGCGTGTATTGGCTGCCGGCGAGCCGCTGCCGATCGACAAGCTCAACCTCACTGACCACAACCGTGCGATGATCGACAAAGCCCTCACCTATCCGAATGGCCTGTTCCTTGTCGTGGGCCCGACCGGTTCCGGTAAGACGACGACGTTGCACGCCGTGCTCGGGGTGATCAATACGCCGGAATATAAGATCCTGACGGCCGAAGATCCTGTGGAGATCACGCAGCCGGGCCTGCAGCAGGTGCAGGTGATGCCGAAGATCGGCTACGACTTCGCTATGGCGTTGCGGGCGTTTCTGCGCTGTGACCCGGATGTCATTCTGATCGGTGAGATGCGCGACTACGAAACGGCACATAGCGCCATCGAAGCGTCGTTGACCGGTCATATGGTGCTCTCGACGCTGCACACGAACTCGGCGCCGGATACAATGTCACGCCTGCTCGACATGGGACTGGATCCGATTAACTTCGCCGACGCGCTGATCGGTGTTCTTGCCCAGCGCCTGGTGCGGACCCTTTGCGAGAACTGCAAGGAGGCGTACAAGCCGGCGGAAGAAGAACTTGATCATCTTGTCAAGTTGTATGGCCCGGAATGCTTCCCGGAGCTTGGGCTGGATCCAGAGAGTATCGAGCTGATGAAAGCGGTCGGCTGCGATCGTTGTCTGAATACCGGTTACAAAGGCCGGACCGGCCTGCACGAAGTTGTGCTGGCGTCGGCGGAGATGAAGAAGATGATAGCCCAGAAAGTCACAATCGGCGAACTGCGGGAGCAGGCTGTCAAAGATGGCATGCGCTCGATCCTGCAGGACGGCGTCTACAAGATCCTCAAAGGCGACACCGACTACAAGCAATTGTTGCGGGTGACCTCGTCAGGTTGATTGCAGCTTTTCGTTTACAAGGGATCCTTGCCCGTGCTTCCGCCAGGAGTCGAATATAGGACGATCCTGCTCAGGCGCGGCGCTGTGAGTCATCGGCGGCGCGGGCTGCGTCAAAGATTTTTCCGAGCTCTGCGAAGAATCGGTCGCCGAGCTCGTCGGCCTGTTTCTTCGAGGGCACGCGCCCAGCTTTCTTGAAGCGCCCGGCCAGGCGCTTGGCGTCGCGGGCGCAGGCGGCCGGATCGTCACCGGCCGCCAGGGCTTCGGCTTCCTTGCACAGCTTCGTCTTGGTCTCGAGATTGGCCTGCATCTCTTCCCTCGACTCCCGCGGTTGATCTGATTCCGGCTTCTGTGCGTAGAACTGGTCGAGCGCGTTCTTGTAGCGTTTCCACATCGTCTTGTCGAATTCACGCGGCACATGGCCGGTACGCTCCCACTGGTCCTGCAGCTTGCGGATTTCGGTGAGTGACACACGCCAGGCGGACTGCGAGTCGGCGGCCGATTGCTTGATGAAGTTCGATTCGAAAGCGATCTGCAACTGCTCCGCCACGTTGAGGCTGGCCTCTTCCTCCGGCGGCTTGACGTCGACCAGCGTTTCCAGCCGTGTGCAGATGTCTTCCTTGCGCTTGAGATTCTCGTAGCGCTCCTTTTCGACACCGTCATAATGCTCACGTCGCCGGTCGAAGAATCGGTCGGTGGCGGCCTTGAGCCGCTCCCAGGTTTCCGTTTCGATCTCTCGCGGCACGCTGCCGATCGTCTTCCACTTTGTCTGCAGTTCTTTGAACTCGTCAGTTGTTTCACGCCAGGCCGTCGATTCAGCGATCGTCTCCGCCTGCTCGATGAGCGCCTCGCGCATTTTTAGATTGGTGTCGCGTTTTCCCTTGAGCTTCTCAAAATGATCGCGGCGTGATTGGAAAAAGGCGTCACACGATGCGATGAACCGGCTGTGGATCTCGTCTTGGTTATTGCGCGGTACCGGGCCGATTTCGCGGAAGCGGTTGTGCAGTTCGACCAGGGCGACTCCGGTCTTTTTCTGGCCGCCTGTGTCGTCGGCCAGGGCGGCGTCGAGCTCAGTGCAGATTGCGAGCTTCTTCTCGTAGTTGCCGACCCGCTCTTTGTCGAGTTCGTCGTGATGGGCGCTGAGCCGGTCGAAATAGTGCTGACAGGCTCCCCTGAAGCGCTCCCAGAGTTTCTCCTCCTTCTTGCGTTCGCACGGGCCGGCTGCTTTCCAGTCAGCTTGCAAACGTTTCATGGCGTCCGTTGTGGTGCCCCAGTCCTCGGAGTCCTTGAGTGCTTCGGCCTGCTCAGAAAGTTCTTCCTTGCGTTTCCGGCTGTCCTTGCGTGCGTCGCTGCGAATTTTGTAGTGGTCCCGGCGTTTCTCAAAAAACTCGTTGCAGACATCCTGGAAGCGTTTGTTGATGCCCATCGACGCTTTCGGCACGTGCCCGATGCCTTTCCACTCTGCCTGGATCGCCTGCGCCCTTTCTTTCGCTGTGTCCTTCGTGCAGTCGTCCATCAGGCCGGTGAACTCATCCAACAATTTTTGTTTCTGCTCGAGATTCTCCTTGCGTTGTTTATCCTGCTCGTCGAAAAAGACCTGGCAGCGGCTGTACTGCTCGTCGCAGGCGGTCTTGAATCGCTTCCAGATGTCGTCCGACTGCTCACGCGGTACGGGGCCGATGGTTTTCCATCGCTTGTGCAGCTCCTGGATCGTCTTCGCCATCTTCGGGTAATCACTGTCTTTTGCGAGTGCCTCTGCTTTGGTGCAGAAGTCCTGTTTCTGTGTCAGATTCGCCCAGCGGTCGAGGTCGCGGCCGCGGTAAAATTCACGGGAGCGCTGGCGGAATTTATCGGACAGTTTCTTGAAGCGCTTCTCCAGCGGCTCACGGGCGTCATTATCGACCATGCCGACCTTTGACCAGGCTGTCTGCAGCTCGCGCCCGGGTGTTTCTACTTTGGCGATGTCCTCGGCGCCGAGGATTGCTTCGAAGGCAGTGCAGATTTCTTCGAGCTGTTTTAGGTTGTCGGCCTTTGCCTGTGCCACCGTTTCGCGGTGCTCAGTCAATCGTGTGCGTGCAGTGGTGATGGCGGTGTCGAACGTGGCGCGCACCGCATCGGCGTCGTCGCCGGTGCACTCGACTGCGGTCATTTCTTCGGTGAGTTTGTCGAGTTGCGATTCGAGATCTGCGAATGCCTCAGACGTCGATAGTTCGACGGCGCGATTGCACAGGGTCTGGAGGATTGGCATCGCGTCGTCGTGTGCTTTCTGCTCCGCGCGCTGCAGCAGTGTGGTGTCGTGGAAAGCCTGGGCGGCTGTGTCGATCCGTATCTGGAGCTGCAGGTATTCGTCGTCCGGCACCTCCGGCGCGGTTTCCCATTCGGCGCGGTGCCTGTCCAGTTCGGTAGCTGCGGCTTCGTCCATCCGTCCGATCAAGGCCTCGACAGCGGTGCAGATTCGTTCGCACTCAGCGATGTTATAGGCACGCAACTCGGCACGCTTGCGGTCTTGCGCCTGCACCTCGAGAAATTCCTGGTGCCGCCGGTGCAGCTCGTTGAGTGCGTGGTCGAGGCCTGAACGGCGCGGGTCTTCCCGGCTCGGGTCGAGATCGGCCCAGCGCGACTGCAGTTCCTTGAACTTCGCGAAGGCGAATTCCCAGTTCCAGGAATCCATCATCTTGCGGGCCGTGTCGTACAGTTCCTGCAGCTCGATTTCACGTAGCTGCTCGGCTGACGGGCGGTTGCGTTCTTCGATGATTTCGTCGATCTTTTCCTGAGCAGCATGGCGCACTCGGGTGTTCGATGCATTGCGCGCAATACGTTCGAGGACGGTGTCATCGTCAATGCGTTCGACGACGTGCAGGCCGAGGGCTTTCCCTGTGTTGGCGATTGTCAGTCGGGACAGGCGCGTCGGACACATGATGCGTTTGACCGTGGCGAGCCGGATGTCATCGTGTTCGGTATCGACGACGATGCTGGACAGCACGTCTTCACAACTGATACGTTCGAGAATCGGCTGACAGGTTGCGGTATCCGGGGAATCGAGGACCGTGCTGCGTAGATGCTGATCGATCTTGACGGTCAATGCGTCGAGCACATCGCCATCGGTGTCCGTGGCGGCGATCTGCTCCAAGGTGGCCTGGTCGTCAATTCGCGCCACTGCGGCAAGACGGATCTTCGGATCCTCATCTGTGGTCGCGATTTCAGTCAGTTTGTCGCCGTCCTGGTCGGTCAGCTCCGCTACCGCCTGGAGGCGGACTTCCGGATTACTGTGTTTCCATTTCGGTCGTAAGAGGTCGCCTAAGGCCATGTCAAAGTAAGTGCTTGCGTGGACTCACAGGGAGCCGCACACGCTTGATTGCCGATTCAATGCCGGAGGTCCGGGGAAAAAGACTGGGGATATGATAACCGCGAAACCGCGTCGCATCAAAATTCAGATGTGGCTTTGCCCACATTTTTTCCCAGTCAGGGCTTATTCACGAACTTTCTGTTGTGAGCGCTCAGATGGGTACTTCCGCGCCGAAACTTTATGAATAAGCCCAAAGTCATGTGAACTCGAGGACGGACTGCAGGTAATCCTCTGGTGCGTCGAAGCCGAGCAAGTTCAGGCATGTGGCGGAAAGGCTGGTGATGCCGAGGTCGTCACGCTTGGTCATCGTGTACTCGCCATCGTAGAGGAAGTCGTAGATGATGCAGGGCACGGGATTAAGCGAGTGGCTGGTCTTGGCCTTTGGCCGGCCCTGGTTCATGAGGACCTCATCGTTCTTGCGCTCGTACATTTCGTCGGCATTGCCGTGGTCGGCGCAGATGACCATGACGCCGCCGGCCTTCTCGACAACCGGCATCAGCCGTGCCAGGCAGAGATCGACGACCTCAATGGAGATTTCGGTCGCCAGGAGGTCGCCGGTGTGCCCAACCATGTCGCCGTTGGGAAAGTTGATGCGCGCAAAGTCGAAGCTGCCGGCCCGGATTTCGTTGATGACAACGTCCGTAACCTCGGCGGCCTTCATCCACGGGCGCTGCTCGTACGGTACCAGGTCGGAGGGAATTTCGACGTAGCTCTCCAGGGCGTCGTCGAACTTATCGGTACGGTTGCCGTTGAAAAAGTACGTGACGTGCCCGTACTTCTGAGTTTCGCTGATGGCCAGTTGGCGGACTCCGGCACCGACGAGAAATTCACCGACAGTACGATCGATCTGTGGCGGCTCTACCAGGTAGCGGCGGGGAATCTGCAGGTCGCTGTCGTATTGCATCATGCCCGCGAACATGACATCAGGGCGCGGCGAGCGGTCGAAGTGCGGAAAGTCGTCGTTCTCGAAGGCAGCACAGAGTTCCATGGCGCGGTCGCCGCGGAAGTTGTAGAGGATGACGGCATCACCATCGCGCATTGGGCCGACGGGACCGTCGTTATCTGCGATTACGAAGGCCGGCAGGTTCTGATCGATGGCGCCGGTTTCCTGGCGCAGCGTCTCAATTGCCTGCCGAGCCGAGCCGAAGGTCCGGCCGTTGCCGCGCACGTGCGTATTCCAACCGCGCTCGACCATTGCCCAGTCAGCGCCGTAGCGGTCCATGGTGATGTGCATGCGACCGCCGCCGGAAGCGATACGGCAGTCGAGGCCGTCGACATTCAGCGCAGCCAGCCTTTCCTCGAGCGGCTCAATATATTCCAGCGCCGAAGTTTCGCTGACGTCCCGGCCGTCGAGCAGCGTGTGCAGGCGTATAGACCGGACGCCTGACTTGGCGGCGCCGTCGAGCATGCTGAAGAGATGGCGGATGTGGCTGTGGACATTACCGTCTGAAAGCAGACCGATGAAATGCAGCGTGCTGTTGTTGCTGACACAATGCTGTGTAAGCTCCGCCCACGTCGTGCCGTCGAAAATAGCGCCGTCGTTGATTGCTTCGTTGACCAGCGTGGCGCCTTGGGCAAAGACGCGACCGCAACCGATAGCGTTGTGACCGATCTCGCTGTTGCCCATGTCGTCCTCGGTCGGCATCCCGACGGCGCTGCCGTGGGCTTTCAGCCGGATGTTTGGGGCGTTGGTATGCAGCCAGTCGAGTGTAGGCTTGGAGGCGCTGGCAACTGCGTCGCCTTCGGGGTACTTGCCGTAGCCGACACCGTCCATGATGCATAGCAGGACGGGGCCAGGTCGTTTTTGGAAGGTCGGGTGTTTACGTAGTTGCGTCACGGTTCATCCTGTCGAATCGGCTTACAAGTATGTGCGTTGGTTACTCAAGCGCGCTTAACGCGCGGCCCGGTTGGGCTGTCTTCCAGAACCCAGCCGGCGTTGGTGAGTTCGTCGCGGATCTCGTCGGCCCGTGCGAAGTCCTTCGTCTGGCGCGCCTGTTGTCGTGCTTCGACGAGCGCGAGGATCTCTGCGGGTGCTTCTTCCTCGCCTTTGTCGAGATCGAATACGTCGAGGACAGAGTCGAATCTGCGGCAGGCCGTCAGCACCATCTCGGCAGGGTTACCTGCGAGGGCACTGTCGTCGAGTGCTTTGTTGACGTCGCGCATAAAGTCGAAGAATGCGGCGAGTGCTTCGGAGATATTGAGGTCGTCTTCGAGTCCAGCGCGGAATGCGGACTCCGCAGTTGCACAGAGGTTGGTAGCAGTGTCGAGTCCCATATCCGGCGAAGCTGCGACTTCACGCAGACGGTGGATAAAGTCATCGAATCGGCGCAGGACGGTCCGTGCTTCCTCGAGGCCGACGAATTCGATGACATTAGTTTCTGCGTTGCGCGGTGCACGGAAATTCAGTTGCTGGCGATAATGTGCTGCCAGCAGCAGGTAGCGGACCTCGCGGCCAGTGTAGCCGGCATCGAGCAAATCGCGCAAGGTGAAGAAATTGCCCTCGGACTTCGACATTTTCTTGCCGTTGACCATGAGGTGTTCGCAGTGCAGCCAGTAGTTTACGAAGGTCTCGCCGGTCGCTGCTTCGCTTTGGGCGATTTCGTCTTCGTGATGGGGGAACATGTTGTCGACGCCGCCGGTGTGCAGGTCGAAATGTGGGCCGAGATACTTCATGCTCATGGCGCTGCACTCGATATGCCAGCCTGGCCGGCCGCGGCCCCAGGGGCTGTCCCAGGCGGTGTCGCCATCTGTCTCGCCCCAGGCTTTCCAAAGCGCGAAGTCTGCAACCGAGTCTTTTTCATACTCATCGTTTTTGACACGGGTGCCGGAGCGCTGGCCGGATCGATCGATCTGGGCGAGCTTGCCGTAGTCGGGGAATTTGTCGATCGAGTAGTAGACACAATTGTCGTCGCTGACGTAGGCGATGTTTTTCTCGATCAGTGTTGTGATGATGTCAATCATTTCGCTGATGTGATCGGTGGCGGCGGGGTACGCCTCGGCCCGCTCGATGCGCAACTCGTCGACATCCTCGAAAAAAGCGTCCTTAAACTGCTGCGTGAAGGCGTCGAGGCTCATGCCGGCGGCGATCGAGTCGCGGATGGTCTTGTCGTCGACATCCGTCAGGTTCATCACCTGGTTCACTTCGTAACCGCAAAAACGGAGGGCGCGACGCAGGATGTCTTCGAATATGTAGGCGCGGAAGTTGCCTATGTGCGCGTAGTTGTAGACGGTCGGGCCGCAGGTGTACATAGCAGCCTTGCCGGCTTCGCGGGGCTCGAAGGCTTCCTGTCTGCGGGACATGGTGTTGTAGAATTGAAGCGCCATGAATGCGTGGAATTGCGGTTTTACGTTTTGGAATGGTTATTGTACCGGCACCTCATACGGATAACAAGGTTGCACGTATGGCTCGGAGGGAGCGCATGAGTACCAGAAAACATCGCAGAAAAATAACCAGAATCCTTGTCACGCCGTTTGCGGTCGTGGCTTTCCGGGTGATTCAATTACTGCCGCTGGGGTTTGTGCACAGGCTCGCCGCTGTCGGCGCCCGCCTGATTTACGCGTTGCCGTCCTGCCGACGTCTACTCGATGCCAACCTGGCCGTGGCATTTCCGGACTGGGATGGCAGCCGGCGCCAGTCCGTAGCGGTGCGGTCGCTGCGCAATGTCTGCTACACGTTCCTCGAGTTTATCTGGTTCATGCCGCGCCATGATCGTATTGTCGACTATGTGACGATCGACGACGACGTATTACAGTTGTTGCGGGCCGCGGCGGACAACGATTCAGGCTCGATTTTCCTCGCACCGCACCTCGGCAACTGGGAGTTCGCCAATCTTGTAATCAATGCCCACGGCCTGCACACGACATCGGTATATGCCAAGATCAACAACCCGTACGTCGAGCGCACGATCATTAGCGGGCGGACGCGGTTTGGTGCCGAACTGATCACCGAGCGGAGTGCGGCGAAAGCGATCATGCGGTTGCTGCGCGGCGGCAAGACGGTTGGCTTGCTTATCGACCAGAATACGCGGCCGCGGGATGGCGGGATATTCGTCGATTTTTTTTCGTTGCCGGTGCCGGTGAGCCGGGCGCCGGCGACATTTGCGCGTAAGACCGGGGCATCCGTCATTGTTCTCTGCTGTGTGCGCGACGATAGCGACCGTTTGCATTTCAAGGCCGTAACATTGCCGCGGCCCGGGGCGGAATATGAATCGGACGAGGCATTGATTACCGACATAAATCGGCAGACGGAAACCTGGATTCGCGGGTATCCCGATCAGTATCTGTGGCTTTACCAGCGCTGGTTCTATCGCCCGGAGGATATCGATGCGGCAACACGGGCGAAGTATCCATATTATTCGAAGGACGTTTGACAGTTGCTCCTTGAAAACGATCGGTGCGGCACTACCCTATCACAGGTCTGTGGGCGATTAGCTCAGTTGGTTAGAGCGCCTGCTCGACACGCAGGAGGTCACAGGTTCGAGTCCTGTATCGCCCACCACTTACCCGGCTCTGTGTTCTTCGATTTTTTTGATGTCGCCCTGTCATTGCAGTAGTGTTGCTAGCGGCGACACGTCTTCGCGATCGTTCTGATGTTGCCGTTGCGAAAGGTCGAGAATTTCGCCTTTTCCGGTTGTGAGCGTCGTTTTGTATCGGCCGGGAAGGGTCACTCTACAGCGGTCTTGAACAGTCCGCTGGTCCATTCGTCGATGGTGCGGCTATCGATGCATTGCCAGCCCAACGCCGCGTACGTTGTGACAACGTCGTCAAACTGCTCGGTGAGGATGCCCGACAGAATGAGGTGACCGCCGGCGGCAACGTACGTCACGAGCTCGGTGGCGATGGTGACGAGGACGTCGGCCTGGATGTTGGCGACAGCAATGTCGAACGGCTGCTCCGGCTGCCAGAGACCGGCGGTTCCGTCGCAGAGTTCGACCCCGCAGCCGGCGTGTTCAATATTTTCTCGGGCGGCGGCAACCGCGGCCGGATCATTGTCGATGGCGGTGACCCGGCTCAGCCCGAGCTGCGCCGCGGCGATCGACAGAATGCCGCTACCGCAACCGGCGTCGAGAAAGGCTGCTCCGGGGTGTTTCAGGCTGAGCTCGTCGATGTATTGCAGGCACGCCTGTGTGGTGCCGTGTCTCCCGGTGCCGAAACTCATGCCGGGATCGAGCTCGATGATGCATTCGTCCGGGCTTACGGGCACGTAGTCTTCCCAGGAGGGCTTGATTGTCAGCCGTTGCGACACCCGCTGTGGATGGAAGAAGGCTTTCCAGCTTTCCGCCCAGTCCTGGCGTGCCAGCGATCGGATGGCGGGCCCTTCGGTGCTACCTGGAAGCAGTGCGTGGTGGCAGGCAATGACTGAAGTGACCCGGGTGGCGACGGTTTCCGCCTCCGCCTCTGTGTCGGTGTAGATCGTGAGCACGGCGTGGCGGGTTTCCGCATCGTCCCAGACGGAGCCGACCAGTTCATGGGCGATCAACAGTTCGTTCAGGATTGCTGCAGTCGTTGTGTCGGTGTCGATCGTGACTGCGAAGATGGCAGGTTCGTCGGTGCTGTCGGTGGGTTGTGGCATGGTCATGTCATGTAGTGCTCGCTCGACAACGTTTCGGGCTACTGCGGGCGGGCGAGTTCGGCGCGGGCCCAGATGTATTCGACAAACACCGTGATGTTGGTTGCGACGGCGGCTTTGAAGGCGGCGCGTGCGGCAGCCGGTTTGCTGTTCGCGAGGTGCAACTGGCCAAGAACGAAATATGCCTCGCACAATTGCCCAGCAGCAATGGCCGGGGTCGGTGCTTTTCGAGCGGCGGCGAGCAGTTCCTCGGATGTGATCTCCCCGAGGCAGGCGGCAAAAAGGGAGCCTATCCATTTGTCGTCACCGAGCTGGCGGCCTTCCCGATAATCGCGGACCCAGCTGCTGGAATCGAAACCGGTGCGGCGGTAACACAGATGCATCCACAGGAGCAGGTAATCGAGGTCGTCGTCGTAGTGCATGGCTTTTTCGAAATTGCGTGCCGCTTGGCGGTAGTCGCCTTTTTTTGCCAGTACGAGGCCGAGACCCTGATAGCATTGTCCGTAGTGCGTCGACATTTTTAGGACATGCTCGAAGTCCTTGACGGCGTCGTCGTAGCGTCCGAGGCGCTCAAGGGTGAAGGCTCTGGAGAGATAGCACTGCGGCGCTTCCGGTGCCTGCCTGATTGCTTCGTTGGCGAAGGTGAGCGACTTTTCAAGTTCCATGATGTCACAGGTGATGGAGGTGGCGCGGAGGTTGCCGTTGCTATCGTTGGCTGTGACGGTGATGGCTTGTTGGCCGGCGGCGCGCAGTTCGTCAATCAGGTGCGCTGATTTGCAGGCGTCGAAGAGCAGCATGTAGGCAGGCTCTGCTTTTGGCTGCAGGTCAATGGCTTCGCGGCAGGTGCTGATTGCGGCGGTGTAGTCCTGGCGCTCACTGGCGTCACTGGCACTGACTATGAGGCGGGTGTATTCGGCATTGACAGGGCGTTCGCGGAGGTCCTTGATGTGATCTTTGAGATTGGCCAGGCTAACGTCGGGAAGGGCGCGCTGTGCGTGTTCGGAGTTCTCGATGCGCTCGTAGTAGTCGGCGGCGCGGCCATAGTCGGCGATCGTCACATAGTAGTGGGCGAGCGAGTAAGCGGCACGCGTGTCGTAGACGGTGTTATCGGGTTTGAGTGCGAGAACACGTTCGAGCATGTTGATCATTTGTGAGCTGTCGCGGCCGTCGAGCAGCGCTGCCAGACGCAGGCACTCGGTTTCTTCATCGGCGACTTTGTCGAGGGTGCTCCAGAATGCCTGGCGGTCGTCGTCGTTACCGGCGACCGCCTGCAGATAGAGCAGCGGGGCATCGCCGGTGTTTTCAATGAGGGTGGCCAGAGCCTTGGTATAATGGTTGTTGCTGAGGAACTCCGCAATAGGCTCAAGGCTGGTGGGATGGGCACCGTCTGGAGCGGCGATATCGATGAGGTGGGTGATGATATCGGGGCTTTTGAGTTTATGCCCGAGCACGACATAGAAGTACAGCGTATCACACAGCGCTTCGATGTCGTCCTGATAATACAAGTTGGTGCCAGCGGCTGGCCAGAGGTCAGTCTGCGGGGTTGCGTGCATCATGCAGTAAGCGACTTCGTTGATGATCATTTCACTTTGCCAGTGGTGCCACAGGTCGGGGCCGTAGCGCTCAACCCTGTCGACCGCACCGAGCAGGGCGTAGAGGCGCAGCCGGTTGACGGCGACGGTGACGCCACCGTTGCGCGTCGGCAGGCTGTCCATGAGCGACAGTATTTCGTGCGATCGGTCGCTGACCCGCGGCATGAGCTCGCGCTCGATTGCCATCGTATCGAGCCAGTCGAGAAGGGTGATCATGCCGAGCTGCGATGCGACGATGAGGTTACGCTCCTGACGCAGCTCCAGGACGAACTCGACCATCGGTGCTCCGTGCTGCATAATGACCTGTTCCCACGTATCGACAGTGACTTTCCTGCGCCGGATGTTCTTGAGCAGGTTGGCGACGTTGCCATCGGTATCATCGACCACTGCCCAGCGCAGTTTTTTCCAAAGCTTGCGGGTACGGGCGCGGACTTCCGGGTCGTCGCTTGCGATTGCCTTGCGCACGGCGGTGCGGGCTCGGTATCCGAGTTTTTCGAGAGTGGCTGATGCTGCCTCGCGCTCCTGGAATTCCGCCGATCCGAGTTGTCGTACCAGGGCCTCGGCGTCGATGTCGGTGGTAGCGGTCTGGGCGGCGGCGGAAAAAATAGCGGTAAAAGCTGCGACAGCCAACAGTTGTCGAATGAATGTTTTCACGGAACCATCGTTTTTAGAGGTTGTCGAAGTATACTAACACAAAGTTGTCGAAGTATACTAACACAAAGTTGTTATATCGTCCCTGAAGCAGGACCGTTTTTGTGATGTAAAATTCCTTTTTTTCATGTATTGAGGCGTTTTTGTCAAAAACGGTCTGGATCAGGATGTCGAACGGCTTACAAATGCGGTGCATTGGTATCGCAAAACAGTCCTGTATATGGCCACAAGCAGCAAGTTTCTTGATTGGTTCAGCGCGGCGAAGTCACGCACGACCCTTCGCCGCATGGAAACGGATGACAATTTTCACTTCATCCGTGATAATTATCTGTTCGAGCAGTTCAGTCCCGCTGCGGTCGCGTTTATCCTGTCGCATCTGATCGAATGCCGCTACAGCAACAATGACCTGATTTTCAAGGAAGAAAATCCCAGCATTTGCTTTTTCATTCTCAAGCAGGGCAAAGCGGAAATCTTTGTGACTCCCAGCCCGGGCGTCAAGATTGTTTATGAGACCGTCGATCGGGGCCAGTTGTTTGGTGAGGTAAGCGTTCTTTCCTCATCGTCCCGGACGGCGAATGCACGGGCACTGGAGAATGATACGGTGATGCTGCTGATGTCGACCTTCGATCTCGAAGAGTTGTGTAGGGTTTATCCGGTTGACGGACTGAAGCTGTTGCGGGGGATTGCCGGTCGCATCACTGAATATCTGGCGACGACGACTCGCAAGCTGCGCTCGGCGCAGGCTGAACTGCACGAGCTCAAACATAAGCTCGATAGCCATGACGGGTAACCAGCAACTGCGCAACCTGACGATTGCGATCGCCACGGGTATTGTTCTTGCCGTACTGTCTCTTTCCGTTCTGTACGGGGCCCGACTTCTGATCCGCCCGGTATTGGCGGGATTGCTGGTGGCGCACATCCTCTACCCGGTGGTCAAGCTGGCGCGGCAGGGCGGGGTGCCAAAGTGGATCACGATCATCGTGATTTTCCTGTCGATGGTATCGGGGTGTGTTTTCGTGGTTTCATCCCTGGTTCCTGCGATCGCCGAGGAGATCGTCGCGTTCAAGGGCAGCCAGGAGGGCATGGTCGAACAGCAACCGGGGCTGTCGACAGGGAAAGGGCTGGTGGGAACGCTGCTGGACGCCAGCCCGCCAGCCGGGGTGCCGGAGGAGAAGCCGGTAAAGAGACAGCCGGTTGGCAGCGACGTCGCCAGGTCGAATTTGGTTTACATCGGCGAACAGATCTACAAGACTCTGGAACGCTTTGGGCTGGTCCAGGAGACGGAAACGCACACGGAGATGATCGAGCTGGTGACGGGCTACATCACGGAGCTATTTACGGACCTCGTCGCCTGGCTCGGATCCGTAGCGCCGGAGGGTGGGCAGTTCCTGCTGCTATTCTTTTTCGTGTTGATTTTTGCGTTGCTCGACGGCGACAAGTTTTACAAGGGCCTGCTCAGCCTGATTCCGAATACTTATATCGAGCCCGGTATTTTCATGCTGCGCAAGACGATCGACATGTGGGGCTATTACCTGCGCGGCCTGATCGTCGAAAACCTGATCATGTTCTTCGTGTCGTTCGTGCTGCTGCTGATCCTAAAGGTCTTTGTTGAAATCACCTTCATCATGGCGCTGTCCATCGCGCTGATCATTGCAGTGACCAACATCGTGCGCATTGTCGGCCCGGCTTTTGGTGCCTGTGTCGGAGTTATTCTGGTGCTCGCCAGTCTCGACGTCGGCGCCGTCGAGGATGTTGAGGCCGCGCGTCGAAACTTGATGCAGGCCTCATTCGGTGTGCTCTGCATCGTCGCCTTCGTGCAGTTGCTTGACAGTGTCGTGATCCTGCCGCTGGTTATGCGCGATCAGGTCAACATCCATCCAGTGATCTGTCTGCTGGGGATTTTCCTGGGCGGCGTCATTGGCGGAATTGTCGGCATGATATTGGCCGTACCATTCATCGCCGGCGCCAAAGTCATCTACCGCGTCCTGACGGTCGAGATGAAACGGTTCGACATGCAGATCGGCGCGGTGCCATCGTATCTGAACACGAATATAGTCTCCTCGGCATGATCCAGGGATTAATTCGTGACACGTCGGCCGCGGGCACTTACCGTATGGCCGTCGAACAATGCCTTCCCGGGTTGTGTCTATGCTGCCTTAGGGGGCGTGGATTAAGCGCGGGATTCCCCGATTTGCCATGGTGCGCCGCAAATCCGCGGCGCCATCGAAGCATTTTTGAACCGTTTTAATTGTCGATGAGAGCGGTGGCGTTCTGGTGTCCCATCGTACTCGGCCGATTGGTCAGGCAGGGCGCTCGTGTGGGAGCAGTACACCGCCTGCGACAGAGGCACCGCCATCGACGTACAGCGTCTGACCCGTAATTTTGTCGGAATACGGCCCTGCCAGGTAGGTCACGGCATTGGCGACTGCGTGCTTGTCGTTCTCGGTATCCCACGGCATCAGGCTGGAGGCGTTCCAGGTTTCGGCGAGCTCGTTGAAACCGGGAATGTTGGTTGCTGCTTTTGTCTTCAGCGGACCAGCAGACACCGCATTGACTCGAATCATGCTGCGTCCGTGCTCGCGGGCCAGCGCTCGAACGGTACCCTCAAGTGCCGCTTTGTTGACGCCCATCCAGTTGTAGAACGGAAAGGCGCGCTGTGAATCGAAGGTCATGGTGACGATCGCACCGCCGTCCGACATGGCGCCCGCCGCGTATCGCGCGACGGTCGCCAGCGATATGCAACTGATTTCGAAGCTGGTCTTGATGTCGTCGATTGCGTCGGTATGAAAGCTCTCGCCCAGGCAGGTCTTCGGATTGGCATAGGCGATGGAATGTACCACGCCACTGATCTTGCCGACGCCGTCAAACAGGGCCTCCACCTCCTCGGCGATCGTGATGTCGCAGAAGCGGATGTCGAGTGCCTCTTTTTCGTCGTCCGACAGTTTCTTGCTGCGATCGAAAAAAATGCGTTTTATCCTATCGCTCTGTACCGTATAGATGACCTTGCCGCCCCAATGCTCGATGCTTTGGCCGATAGCAAAGGCGATGGAATCGGGGTCGAGCAGGCCCATGACGATGTATGTCTGGTCTTTTGCAATCATGTGTTTGATGTACTCCGTGAGGTTCCGATAGTCGCAGGGTACGCTACATTACACCCATGTACACAGTCCGCCTCTGTTTTTACGGAGAATTGAGCGATTTCATCGGAACCGAACCTCGCGGCACGCAATACGAGCGACGTTTCCCGCAGGCCCGATCCGTGAAAGATCTGATCGAGTCCGAAGGCGTCCCGCATCCGGAGATTGAACGGATCCTGGTCAACGGCAAACCGCAGATGCTTGATGCCCTTGTCATCGACGGCGACTGCATCTGCGTGTACCCTTCGGAGCAGTCGGTTGATTTTTCTGTGGAATCACATCTTGGCCGCCCGACACTGTCGACGCCACAGCTCATGGCCGACGTACACCTGGGTAAGCTGACACGGCTGTTGCGGTTGCTCGGGATGGACTGCGAATACGACAACTTCGACTGGACGCCGATCAGCCGGGAGGAGGCGACATCACGAGTCCCGCCGGCAACCTGGCTGAACATAGAGACGTTCCACCACTGCCCAGACTGTCGTAGGGTATATTGGCAAGGCGCGCACTGGGATATGCTCAATGCGTTTGTCGAACGCGTCAAGGCAAGGTTTGCATGCACGTCTGTATAATCACCAGTTCGTTTCCTCTTGATCCCGGCGATGGTCGGGCGGCTGCCGGGCTTTTCGTCAGGGATTTCGCGGTTGCTCTCGCCGAACTCGGCGAGCAGGTGACGGTACTGACGCCCGACAAGCGGGGCGGTCCCAAGGCGGATGTCCCCGGCGTCAAGACTCACTGGTTCTCGTGGGGCGGCGGCGACAAGCCGCTGGCCTACCTCAAGCCCTGGCGCCCGTTCGATGCGTTGGCCATTTGGTCACTGCTGCGCAACGGTCGTCGCGCGCTTCGTGAGCTGGCGGCTTCCGAGAAGTTCGACCATGTCCTGGCGATGTGGGCAGTCCCGGCCGGCTACCTGGCGATGGGCTTGCAAAAACAGACAGGTACGCCGTTTACGACCTGGTGCCTGGGGTCCGATATCTGGACATATGGTGAGTATCCGGGGCTGCGGAATATCGTACGTCGCGTCCTGCAGCGTAGCACTCACGTATACGCCGATGGCATCGAACTGGGCTATGCTGCCACCCGTTTATGTGGCCGATCGGTGTCATTTCTGCCTAGCAGCCGTCAGCTTGACCCGGCACTGGCCGAGTCGCCGCCGGATAGTAAACGGAGCTTCAACTTCCTGTTCATCGGTCGTTACGTCGAAGTTAAGGGTGTCGATGTGCTGCTGGCAGCGATGCGCGAAGTGGTCGAATCGGGGCAGGACGCAAGTCTGTATATGTTCGGCGGCGGCCCGATGGAAGGTTTTGTTCGAGACTATGTAGCGGCTTACGGCCTCGGGGAGCGAGTACATGTCGGCGGCTACGCAGATCTTAGTACGCTCGTGACGCATTTGGCGTTCTGCGATTGCCTGGTGATCCCCTCACGGATGGAAAGCATACCCGTGGCATTTTCCGACGCGCTGCAGATGGGCCGGCCGTTGATCGTCTCTGACGTTGGCGACATGGGGGCGTTGCTGCGCGAAGTGGCGGCTGGTTACGTCGTCGTGCCGGACGATGTCACGGCACTGACCGATGCTATGCGGCGGATGGTCATGGCAGACGCTACGGAGTTTGCTCCGCACATTGAGACGCTGGCACAGCGCTTCGAGTTAAAACGGGCGGCGCAGAAGTGGCTGGATGCGGTGGGATAAGGCGAGGGAACTTCTAAGTTGGAGAATCGATGGCTGGTCCAAAGGGCTTGCCGTGTGCGCTCACAAGAGCAACACGTTACTGCGTCGAATTCCCACACCCGCGTTGAACGCGGGCTATCCAGCTACCGAATATAGCTATTGACGATATTTTCGAGCAGTTCCTGGCGGCCGCTGCGTGGGGTCGCTTCGCCGTGCTCGCGGATCCACGCTTCGAGCGAGTCGAACGACTCGTTGCCGGCGAGGATGGATTGGCCGAGCTCATCGTTCCAACTGCTGTAGCGCTCATCGATCTCGTCGTCGAGAGCGCGCTCGTCGATCAGCGCCTGAGCGATCAGCAGGCCGTGGGCGAAAGTGTCCATGGCGCCAATGTGGGCGTGGAAGAGATCGACGGTGTCAAACGAACCGCGCCGGGGCTTGGCGTCGAAGTTGAGGCCACCGCTGCCGAGACCGCCCTGCTTGAGGATCACCAGCATGGCGTAGACAGTGTCGTAGATATTGGTCGGGAACTGATCGGTGTCCCAGCCCAGCAGCATGTCACCACGATTGGCATCGACGCTGCCGAGTCGACCAGCCGCCGAGGCCACAGAAAGGTCGTGCTGGAAGGTGTGGCCGGCTAGCGTCGCATGGTTGCACTCAATGTTGAGCTTGAAGTGGTCCATTAGATCATAGGACCGTAGGAAGTTCAGGCAGGCGGCGGCATCTGAATCGTACTGGTGTTTCATAGGCTCGCACGGTTTCGGCTCGATCAGAAACTGACCGGTGAAGCCAATGGACTTGGCGTAGTCTACAGCCAGATGCAAAAAGCGGGCGAGATGATCCTGCTCGGCTTTCAGATCGGTATTGAGTAGTGTATCGTAGCCTTCCCGGCCACCCCAGAAGACGTAGTTTTCACCGCCCAACCTGTGGGTCGCGGCGATGGCGTGTTGCACCTGACCGGCGGCGTACGCAAACACATGGGCGTCGGGGCTGGTGGCGGCACCGTGGGCATAACGCGGGTTACTGAAGAGGTTGGCGGTGCCCCACAGCAGTTTGATGCCCGTCGCCGCCTGCTTTTCGGTGGCCAGTGCGATTATGTGGTCGAGATTGTCACAACTCTCGGCGAAGGTTTCGCCTTCTGGCGCAATGTCGCGGTCATGGAAGCAATAGTACTGAAGGCCAAGCTTGTGGACGAACTCGAACGCAGCGTCGAGAGTCTTTTCCGCTACTTCCAGCGGTGTCGCGCCGATGTTCCAGGGGCGTTCGAAAGTGGCGCTGCCGAATATATCGGTGCCGGGGCCCTTGAAGGTGTGCCAGTAGGCTACGGCGAAGCGCAGGTGGTCGGCCATGGACTTGCCGGCGACCAATTGGCTGGCGTTGTAGTATTTGAACGCAAGCGGATTTCGCGAATCCGGGCCTTCGCAGGGAACGGGTTCCTGGACTTCGGGGAAGTAAGACATCGTCTCGGTCAGTCTTTCTTTTCTTCGTTTTCCTCAGTCGGCGCCGCTTCTTCCTCAGCCGTTTCTTCTTCAGCCGTTTCTTCTTCGGCCGCCTCTTCCTCCACAACCTCTTCGACTGGAGCTTCGGCCACTTCTTCTGCTGCTTCTTCCTCGGCCGTTTCTTCCTCCACAAGCTCTTCGACTGGAGCTTCGGCCGTTTCTTCCTCTGCTTCTTCCTCGGACGTCTCTTCCTCCACAAGCTCTTCGACTGGAGCTTCGGCCGTTTCTTCCTCCACAAGCTCTTCGACTGGAGCCGCGGCAGTTTTCTGTTTTATCTTTTTCTTCTTCGTTGTCTGCACTACGGCTTCGACAAATTCGAGGAAACACAACTCGGCTGCATCGCCTCGGCGATGTCCGGCGCGGATGATGCGGGTGTAGCCGCCTTCACGTTCGCGGTACTGGGGTGCAATTTCGTCGAACAGAATGCCGACAGCCTCGACGTTGTGCAGTTTCGATATTGCTCGACGCCGGTGGTGTAGGGTACCGGACTTGCCCAGGGTAACCATGCGTTCGGCCAGGCGGCGAGTTTCCTTTGCCTTGGTGACGCTGGTTTTGATGCGGCCTTCGAAAATCAGGCTGCAGACCTGATTACGCAACATGGCACGCCGGTGGTCCGGGCGACGCCCGATCTTGAATGTATGCTTGCGGTGTCTCATAGACTGACTATTCCTCGGGTTCCTCACCCTTCGCAGCAGCAAGTTCACGTTCAAAAGCTTTACGCACCAGCTCCTTGACCGGGTAGTCGAGGTGCAGGCTGAGTTCGGCAATCTTGTCCTTGATTTCATTCAGCGACTTCTGCCCGAAGTTGCGGAACTTCAGCATTTCCGCTTCTGAATAGCTGATGAGTTCGCCGAGTACCCCTATGCTGGCGTTGTTCAGGCAGTTCTGGGCGCGCACCGACAGTTCGATATCGCCCACACTGCGCAGCATCGTGCGTAGCAGCTCGCGGTCTTCGTCGGTTTCCAGCAGCTCGGCTGATTCCGGTTCCTCGGCACTGATGCCGCCGGTGAAGACGTTGAGGTGTTCCTGTAGAATGTAGGCTGCTTGGCGCAGGCCTTCTTCCGGCTCGATGCGACCGTCGGTCCAGGCTTCCAGCTCGAGCTGGTCATAGTCGGTATGCTGCCCGATACGGCACTGATGCACAGCATAGGCGACGCGAACGACCGGGCTGAAAAGACAGTCGATCGGGATGACGCCGATCGGATGGTCTTCGCGCTTGTTCTCGTCTGCAACGCGGAAACCGCGGCCGCTGGCGAGCTCGATCTGGATGCGGACAGTACGTGACTTATCAAGCGTGAATAAGTGCTGCTCGGGATTGATAATCGTGGTGACGCTGTCGAGTGTGATGTTGCCGGCGGTGATCGAGCCGGCCTTGCTGACCTTGAGTTCCAGAGTCCGCGGCACCTCACCGTCACAAAGGAAACGGATCTTCTTGAAATTCAGGACGACGTCGGTGACATCTTCGATGACATCCTGGATCGTCGTGAATTCATGGGAGACGCCGTCGATCTGAATCGAGGAGACGGCGATGCCTTCGAGCGACGAAAGCAAGACCCGGCGCAGCGAGTTACCGAGAGTGTTGCCGAAACCCTGTTCTAACGGTTCGGCGAAAAATCTGGAATAGGTAGCGGTGGCGGTTTCCTCGTCGACAGTGAAGCTTTCCGGCATCGCAAAGCCTGAGAGTCCAGACATATTGTATCCTCCGATTGCGTATTATTACGTTCTGTGAGCCAGCGTGAAGGGTTGTCGTCAAGCTGTATCAGTTAAAACACCTCATCAGGCATCAGCCCGCACATTGGGCGCAGCGGTGATGGGGCGCTGTATGTCGAGACATCGGCTTACTTCGAGTAGAGCTCGACGACAAGCTGTTCGTTGGCGATTGTAGGTACTTCCTCACGCAACGGTACACGGTCGACCGTTGCTTTGAGGTTGTCGCGGTCGACCGAGACCCATTCGGGAATCTCGGCGCTGATATTCTCGTCCACGTACCGTTGCACCAGACCGCGTGAACGGGTCGACTCCTTGACCGTCACCGTATCGTTCTGGGTGACCTGAAATGAAGAGATGTTAACGCGCCGGTTGTTCAGCTTCAGGTGGCCGTGCAGAATCAATTGGCGTGCCGCGTCGCGGGTCGGCGCCATACCCATGCGGAAAACGGTATTGTCGAGACGCGATTCGAGCATGATCATTAGGTTGTCACCGGTGATGCCCTTGTGCCGCAGCGCGCGCTTGAAAATGATGCGGAATTGGCGTTCGCCAAGACCGTAGGTGTATTTGAGCTTCTGTTTCTCAATCAACTGCTTGCCATACTCGGATATCTTGCGGCGTCCCTTAAAGCCGCCGTGCATACCGGGCGGATTCTGGCGCCGTGCCAAGAGGCGATCGAATTTAGGATTACCGTAGATGTTGACGCCGAAGCGTCGGACAATCTTTCCCTTGGGGCCGCGAAATCTCGACATATTCAACTCCGTTTAGCAGTGTCCGCTGCCGATTATTAATTCAGACGCGGCGGCGCTTCGGTGGCCGGCAACCGTTGTGCGGTACGGGGGTCACGTCCCTCAGCGAGGAGATCACCAAACCAGCAGAACTCACGCCGCGTACCGCGGCTTCACGGCCGGCGCCCGGCCCCTTTATACAGACTTCGACTTCCCGCAACCCGTACGTCATAGCGCGCTTCGAGGCTTCGACCGCAACGACCTGTGCGGCATAGGCCGTGCTCTTGCGCGATCCCTTGAAGCCGACTTTACCACCGGTTGACCATGCGATGACGTTGCCATTGGTGTCGGTGATCGAGACTTTCGTATTGTTGAACGTGGCGTGCACATGCACGATGCCACGCGATACGTTGATAGCCTTGGTCTTGGCGCCCTTTTTACGTTTGACGGGCGATAGGACGACGCTTGCGGGATCGTCAGAAAGAAGTTCGTCTGCCATTGTGTTTCAGTGCTTTTTTTCGTTGTTACGATTGATCAGGTGATTACGCCAACTTACGGACGGCCTTGTCACGAATTGCTCCGACCGTAAGTTTCCTACCCTTACGGGTGCGGGCGTTCGTTTTCGTCCGCTGTCCACGTACTGGCAAGCTGCGGCGATGGCGGATGCCACGATAGCAGTTGATTGATGTCAGGCGGCGGATATTCTGGGCGACCTGGCGGCGCAGATCGCCTTCAACCATGAAACTCTCGCTGATCACCGAGTTCAGCATGCCGATGTCCGCTTCGGTCAAGGTGTTCATGCGAACTTCCGGATCCAGATTGCAGCGCTTGGCGATTTGCATAGCGGTATGTGGCCCGACGCCATAGATGTAGCGCAGCGCAATCTTTAGCGGCTTGCGATCCGGGATGTCGACACCAATGATTCTCGGCATTTCAGTTCCTCTATAGTTTGAAAAACGCGGCTTCACTTGCCGCAAGATCGTCGTTCAACCCTGGCGCTGCTTGTGTTTCGGATCCTTACAAACGACTCGGACAACACCGTGTCGGCGGACGACCCGGCAATTGACGCATCGTCGTTTGACTGAGGTTCGGACCTTCATGCTATCACCATCGCAGGTTGTACAAATGAAATCGCCGCCGGCCGCTTTATTCAGGCAAATGCGAAACCGCGGAAAAGCACACGAAGAATCCTCGATATGCAAATGAAGAGCCTATACCTTAGGCAGTATTCAGCCTATTTCAAAGCCGAAATCGCTTTTTTTAAAAATATGGCTCGATTTCCGAAACCTATGTCGCGCAGTATCCGGCAATAAAGCGGTCGCTGAAGGCCGCCAACGTGCCTCCCTGCAGATGCTCACGTATCTGTCGCATCAGGCGCAGGTAAAAGTCGAGGTTGTGAATCGTCACCAGGCGCATCCCGAGGATTTCCTGGACGTTCAGCAGATGGCGGATATAGGCCCTCGTGAAATTCGTGCAGGTATAACAGGGACATCCCTCTTCCAGCGGCGCGGAGTCATTCTTAAACCGCCCAGCCTTTGCCTGCAACACGCCGGTCGAGGTATAGGCGCAACCGTGTCGCCCCATCCGGGTGGGTAGCACGCAATCGAACATGTCGATGCCGCGGCGGACAGCGTCGACAATCTGCGGTGGCGTGCCCGCCCCCATCAGGTACCGCGGCATCGCTGCCGGCATTGCCGACACCGTCCAGTCCACGACCTTGAACATCTCGGTGTCGGGCTCGCCGACACTCAAGCCGCCAATCGCATACCCGTCGAAGCCGATTTCGATCAACCGCTCGATCGATTCCAGCCGCAGATCCTCGTACATGGATCCCTGGACGATGCCGAAGACCAGTTGCCCCGCCGCCCGCGGCTGGTCGCGGCAAGTCCGCGCCCAGTCGATGGTCAGTTCTAGCGATGTGCGGGCCGCGTCGTGTTCGCAGGGGTACGGCGTGCACTCGTCGAATGCCATCGCGATGTCCGAACCGAGGTCGCGCTGGATCGCCATCGCTTCCACCGGCCCGAGAAAGAGGGCGCGTCCGTCGATATGCGACTGAAACTCGACACCGTCCGGCCGAATTTTTCGTAACTTTGCCAGGGAAAAAACCTGATAACCGCCGCTGTCTGTGAGGATCGGTCGCGACCAGTTGCTGAAGGCGTGTAGCCCGCCGGCGGCACGTATCACCTCCATACCCGGGCGCAGGCTGAGGTGGTAGGCGTTGCCCAGGATGACCTCGGCGCCGAGCGCGACCAGCTCGTCTGGCGTCATGGCTTTGACCGTGCCTTGTGTGCCGACCGGCATGAAACACGGTGTGTCGATGCCGCCATGCGCCGTCTCCAGGCGCCCGAGCCGCGCGGCCGTTGCACTGTCCGTAGCGATGAGGGAAAAGCTCATGACTTAACCGGCCAGCCAGTCATCGAGGTTGGTGCGTACGAAGTCGTCGTCCGTCAGGTGCGGATATGAGCGGTAAATGCGGTCGATTTCCTCGGCCTGGCCTGGCGACAGTTGCTCGTCTTCACTCAGGCAAGCGGCTGTCTGCACCAGGCCCTGGCGGCGGAGCACCTCGTTGATACCCGAGAGGCAGCCGCGGAAGTTGTTGGTGGCGTCGAAGAGTACGGCATTGGCGTCGGTGACCTGATTGGCCAGGACTAGCCATTTCGGGTCGATCGGGGCATTGCTTTCGCGGGCTGCGCGGATTTCCTCAAACTGCTCAACAACCGGTTGCGTCCACACTGCCCAGTGCCCCAACAGGCCGCCGACGATCTGGCGCTCAACCGTGCCGCTGGTTGTGGCAATGCGGTATGTCGTGAGCAGGTCGATAATGATGTTGTCGTCGTTGCCGGTGTACAGCGCGATGTCGTCGCGCCCGGCTTCGCAGACGCCGCGGATGACGTCCAGCGTCTGGTAGCGATTGAACGGTGCCATCTTGATGGCGATGACGTTGTCGATTTCGGCGAAACGCCTCCAGAATTCATAGCCCAGCAAGCGGCCGCCGGCGGCGGGCTGCAGGTAGAACCCGACGATCGGGATTTCCTCGGCGACCCGGTGGCAGTGCTGTATGAGGGTATCGTCGTCGTCGTCCTTGAACGCTGCCAGGCTCAGCAGGCCGGTGTGATACCCGGCGTCACGGACGAATGCCGCTTCGTTCACAGCCTGTTCCGTGCGGCCGCAGATGCCGGCGACCTTGACGATCTCGCGGCCGTTGTCGTGGACAAATTGATCGACGGTTTCGCTGCCGATGCTCAGCACCTTTTCGAACAGGCTAAAAGCCGGATCACGGATTTCGAACTGCGTCGAGTGCACGCCGATGGCGACTCCGCCGGCGCCGGCGTTGAGGTGGTATCGGGTCAGCGCTCGCTGGTGGCGCTCGCTGAACTGTCGGTCGACGTCCAGCGCCAGCGGATGGGCCGGGATCACAGTGCCGGCAGCGAGGGTCGAGCGGATAGATTCCGGAAGGTCTGTCTTTTGCATGCCGCAAACATACACTGCCAAACATTCTGCGTCAGGTGGCGCTCCAGCCATCTGTCGATCTCGGGTTTCGCGCCGGTGATTGACCGCGCCTAAGCGGTTGCGTTGGTGGGTGGGCTGTAGATGCTGCAAATGACGAGCACGGAGGTATCGTCTGGCTCAGCCACCGCCGGGCACTGTTTTTTTCCGTCACGTATTTCGGAATCATCGGCTGGCTTGTGTCAGTAATGCTCACAGTTCCGCGATGACTCGGCAGGGCACCTGCGTCACCTGTTCGAATCTGGCGGGCAGCGCCGTCAATTTGACCCGTGGCTTGTCGAGCAGATGGAGATTGATGGGCTGGCAGATGGTCGAGATGCTGCTTTGAAACATCCCGTAGGATATGTTTTGCAGCTTCGGTGTACTCTCGTACAGATCCGTGGCGAATGGATGAATACCGGTCCGGCAAATCCATGCCCCGGCTTCTGCCAATAAATACACGCTGCGATGGTCGATCTCGTCAAAACGTCGATGGTCCAGGGCATTGATTATCAAGGCACCGCCGTTGATCTCTTTTGGACAGGCATCCTGTAACTCGGCAGCGCTGACGCTGCCCGAACCGCTTTCACGGTTCAGATGAACGACGGTGGCGTCCACGCGAAAAATCCGCTCGACCGGGAAACTGGCGGCGTCACGGCCGTCATCCGTTTCCGTGATGTGCCTCGGAAAATCGATATAGGTGCCCACCATCGAGTTGTGGCTGAAATCGCAAACCACCACCGTGTAGGAAAAGTTCTTATCACCGATGGCAAGCTCTTGCTGGGTTGCGGCCCCGGATTCTGCAATGGTGTGGGTGAGGTCGACCAGTTTGATGACAGTGTCCCTACGGCAAGACCCGCAGGAACAAGCGTTCCCAGTTCCCGTGCATGATGTTGGCAATGTCTTCGCTGGCATAGCCGCGGTCTTCAAGGATTCCGACAATTTTTTGGAGATCTGCGATCGTATCGAGATCGGCCGGTGACTGTTCCTGGCCGAACCCCCCATCGAGATCACTGCCGATGGCGGCGTGGCGGCTGTTGCCCGCGAGCTGGCAGACGTGGTCGATATGATCTGCCACGGTAACCAGAGCCACACCGTTGTTGCCGTCCTGCCGGGTCCAGCCCGGCTTGAGCATCCAGCAGTCGAAGGCTGTCCCGACGACGCCGTCCCGATCGATAATGACCTGCAGCTGATCATTCGCGAACTGCCGTTGCTGTGGCACCAATGCCCGGCAGTTGTTGTGGCTGGCGAAAATGGGACCATCGAATGACTGCACGGCCTCGTCGAAAGACGGATCGGAGGTGTGGCTCAGGTCCAGTGGCATGTTCAGCTCCGCCATCACTTTCAGCAACCTGCGGCCGCGGTCGGTCAGGCCGTCTTTCGAATTGGTCCCGCCAGCGTAGCGACACAGCCCGTAGTGTGCCAGGCCGAGCAACCGTACGCCCGCCGCATGCCAGTCGTTCAAGGTCTCCGGTTCGGTGAGCGGATCGGCGCATTCAAGGCTGACAATCAGGCCCGGCACCGGCGTTTCACGTGTCACCTCGGCTTCCCGTCGGCGCCACAGCGCCAGGTGATCGGCAAGGCTCGCGGCGGTCGTGATCAGGCGGATGATGCCGGCTTCGTCGAGGGCCCGGTAGAATTCGAGCTGGCCGCGGCCGGCAGCGTGACAGTGCTGCGGCGTATGAAAATCAACCCCGGCTGAGGGCTTGCCCGTGCAGCGGGTGAAAATAGTGCCGGCGACGACCGCGACCCAGCCGCGCTGCAGGTCCGGGATCCCAACTGTCGCCAGGCCGGGGGCCGCCGCCTGAATGCCGTTTTCCTGCGCCCGGATGTCGTGGGCGGTGCGGGTAACGTCGCGGTTGTTGTGCATGGCGTTCCAAGCCAGGTCGAGATGTGCGTCGATGATCAGCACGGAAACCTCGTTGAGTTAATTTGGTCCCTATAATGGCGGTGCTGCAACCATATTCGCTATACCTAAATCCTCAACCGATAATCTTCCTGCCATTGGTTCGCACTTGGTTGACGATTAGGTTAGCTGGCAAGGTTTGACGCTGCGCCGCCTCAACCTGCGTGGCGAAACCTTACATTAATGCCTGAACACCATCCACCCAACTGTCCATGACCGAGCCCGACGACAACCGCAAATACTGGGACGAGCTGGCTCCCCGCTATCAGGACCAGACGAGCATCAGCACGGACGACTTCCATTTCGGGCCGCTGCTGCCCGGCAATGCCGACTTGGGATTGCTTCCCGAGCCGCTGGACGGTCTTGAATGTCTGGAAATCGGTTGTGGCGCCGCTCAGAACAGCATTTATCTGGCCGGCTGCGGGGCGGCCTGCACGGCGATCGACGTGTCGCCGGTGCAACTCGGCCACGCTGCCGAGCTGGCCCGTGCCGCCGACGTCGAGATCGAGCTTCTGGCCCTGGCTATGGAAGACCTCGATCAGTTGCAGCCGCGGGCCTTCGACTTCGTTCATTCGACCTTCGCATTACCGTTTGCTACGGATCCGCAAACGGTGATTGCGGACGCTGCGAATTTGCTGAAACCCGGAGGGCACCTGCTGCTGACGACCGCACATCCGGTGTTTGCCGGAGAGTGGCTGGAACTTGGGGATGAAGGGTGCGGGCTGTTTCTGAGGAGTTATTTTGACCCGCCCAAAGATGTAAGATTCACAGAAGACGGAACTATTTTCGTACGATCGTGTGCCCGTCCAATCGGGGAGATGCTCGACTGGCTGTTGGCTGCAGGCTTGGCGCTCGACCGGCTTGTCGAGCCGGAACCGCTGCCGGTGCCGACTATGAGTCCAGACGAGATCACCTCACGGATTCCGTATTACAGCGATGCCTGGCGCCACTGTTTCGACCAGGTTGCGCACATCCCTGTGGTGGTTATTTTTGCGGCACACCGCAGCTGATAACACGGACATAAATCGGGGCATTGTCTTGGTGTAGACACAACCGCACGGAGGGAAGGATGCTGCATCCTGTCACATCGCAGCTGTACCGGTTCGAAGATACCCGCAACGTTTACGTTCTGATGGATGGAGATCGGGCACTGTTGATCGATTGCGGCGGCGGTGCTGTACGCTCGGCAATCAGCGAGCTCGGGGTCAGGCAGATCGATTGGGCGCTGTTCGCCTATCATCACCGGGACCAGTGTTTCGGTGCAGCGGACCTCGCAGCGGACGGCGTCAAACTGGCCGTGCCGAAATTCGAGCGGCCTCATTTTGGCCAAGCCTCCGACTACTGGCAGCAAAAACGCATCTACGACGTTTTTAAAGTGATTGGCGCATTATGAAAAATCCTGGATATCTTATTCTGTTTGGCGTGTACTGCATTTTTTCACGCTAATTGCCTCGGCGATGGTGCCCAAGACGCTCGACTGGAAGGGCGAACTGGCCAAGCTCATGCCTTTCCTACGCACGCTTTTCTGGGTGTGCGGTGCGTTCATCGGCTACAGTGTGCGCGGTCATGGCCATCTTCTGGGGAATGCAGCTGGTGGTGGCGTTATTCGTCTTTGATGCCAGCGAATTTTTGACGACGTGGTATTTCAGGCTGGGCTACTACGTGCTGACGGCCACTTTCATTTACCAAACCATCGCCTACGATGTTGCGCATTTTATAAACCCAAAACGAAAGGACGCCATGGAAACTCCAGTTTACATCTATATTGCCTACACGATCATCAGCATTGGCATGACCATCTGGGTGGCGCGTACGCTACAAAGGAACGGCCGCATTTTCCTTGTCGAAGCTTTTGGAGGCAAGGAGGAGATGGCCGACTCGGTGAACCATTTGCTAGTGGTCGGATATTATCTTATTAACTGCGGCTTTATCCTGCTGTATCTGCGATTTGGCACCAAGCCGGAGACGCTGGTGGAAGGAATTGAGTATATTGCCACCAAGCTGGGCGTGGTGCTTCTGGTGTTGGGCGCGATGCACTTTTTTAACATCTTCAATTTCGACCGGATGCGGAAAAAGGGAAGGCTCTCTGCCTCGACCGACATACCGCCGGTGATCGATAAGTAGCGGATCCATGGAAATTGCATTGTTCATCGCCGCGGTGGCCCAACTTGCAATCGCCGTGTTGAACCTCTTCCTGGTGCGCATCATGAAGTGGGGGGAACCAGTGGCGCAGATGCCGCAACTGGTGCGAGAGGTATTCCACGTGCACTCGTGTTTCATCACCATCACGCTGGTGATTTTCGGGGCAGTGACGATTCGGTTTGCCGGCGAATTGGCCGCGGGCACAAACGACCTCGGCCGCTGGCTGGTCTGTGGGATCGGCCTCTTTTGGCTCATCCGCTGGGTGATGCAGTTTTTCTTTTACAGTTCCAGCCATTGGAAAGGCAAGCGCCTCGAGACCGCCGTTCACATCGTTCTGATCCTGACTTATGGGTTTTTTACCGGAGTGTATTTGCTGGCGGCATTTGGAAATGAAGGATGACATCAAACCGACCGGCCGCGTGGTGATGCCGGCGGCACGGGGTTCATTGGTACGAACTTCGCTGGGCATTTGGCGGAACTTGACTGCGAGGTGATGCGTCTCTCGCGGCATGTGCCCGAGGTGCGCGGGCCATGGGAGCACGTCGTGTGGGATGGCCGTACGGTGGGCGATTGGACAAAGCATCTGAAGGGTGCTGCCGCCGTGGTGAATCTGTCTGGTCGGACGGTTGACAGCATCAAGACGTCGGATCATTGCGATGAAATTTTACGCTCGCGCGTGGAGGCCACGCTGGCCATTGGCAAAGCGCTTCGTGATGTTAAAAAGCCCTCGCCAGTTTGGGTGCAAATAACTACGGCGCATATTTACGGCGACCCTCCTGATGTGGTATGCGACGAAGATTCCGCCTTCGGCTACGGCCTCGCGCCGATCGTCGGCAAAGCTTGGGAAGAGGCTTATTCCAAAGCCGTTCCCCCATCCATGCGACAGGTAATTTTGCGCACCAGTTTTGTTCTCGGCAAAAATAGCGGCGCCTTCCCCAAAATGAAAATGCTGTGCCCGGCTCGGCCTCGGCGGTCGCGTGAGCCACGGCCGGCAGGGTATTAGTTGGATACACATCAACGATATGAGTCGTCTCATTACACGCGCCATTGCCAATGATGCGATGGAAGGTGCCTACAAGGCCACGGCAGCCGCAGAGCATCGGCGTTATGTCGAGAGGCGGGAGGCGCTTTGGCAGGAACTCGTGCCGGCACCTGCCGACCTCGGCATCGACTTTTTCTGGGCCAGGTTGCTGCCGTACCAGTCAAGACTGCAACCCGGAGCCGACGGTGATTTCATTTTGGAATTGCGCAATCCGTCCGATGCACCGACGACCTTCACTGCCCGGCTTGCCTGCACAACGGCGGTAACCGTCGAACCGGAGACGCTGAGTATCACCCTCGAACCGGGCATCAAGGACTCGGTAGCCTGCCGGTTGCGGGTTGCCGATGATGCGCCAGATGATCCGCGGCGCCGGCACCTTATCACCGTATCAATCGACACCGATGGCAAGCCGCACGGTCCGATCACCGAAGCGCTGCTGGTGGTTGAGTCGGCGCCCGGCTGAATTGCGGGCGGCGCGAGCTGGATGGCTTTCCAGGTGCGCCGGGCATTGCAAGATTCGTTGCGGCGTGTGCAGCTGTCGGTTGTCGCGCCTGAAATCAAGGCTATTCGTAATGCCGAGCGCCCCTGGCATGGCCGCACAACAGGAAAGATTCGGGAACCCGGCCCGATCGGCCGCGTCTAATGTGTCAGTGTTTTTTGAAAGGAGATACTCATGAACCAATCGAACATCCAGGAACTCAAGCAGTCGGACATCCAGGAACTGCAGAACGAGATCAAGGCGGTCGGCGCCTTTATCGAGCCGCTAAAGGTCGAGGTGGGCCGTTTCATCGTTGGTCAGGAAGAGCTGGTGAACCGGCTGCTGATCGGGCTGATCGGCAACGGCCATATCCTCGTTGAAGGCGTGCCCGGCCTTGCCAAGACCTTGACAATCGGAATCCTGTCGCAGGCGGTGGGACTGAGCTTTTCGCGTATTCAGTTTACGCCGGACCTGTTGCCGGCTGACGTTATCGGCACGACCATTTATAACCCGCAGGAACACACGTTCTCGACCAAGAAAGGCCCGGTCTTTGCCAACCTCATACTGGCCGATGAAATCAACCGCGCCCCGGCCAAGGTGCAGAGCGCCCTGCTCGAGGCGATGCAGGAACGGCAGGTAACTATCGGCGGAGAAACGCACAAGCTGCCGGCGCCATTCCTGGTGATGGCAACGCAGAACCCGCTTGAGCAGGAAGGGACCTACCCGCTGCCCGAAGCGCAGGTTGACCGATTCATGCTGAAAGTGCTGGTCGACTATCCGCAACGCAGCGAGGAAGCGCGGATCCTCGAACGCATGGCGCATCCCGATGTCGAGACGGCGGCCGTAACGGTGACGTCGATCGACGACATTCTCAAGGCGCGCGAGTGGGTCGACAAGATCTACCTCGACGAGAAAATCGCCGAGTACATTCTCGACATTGTCTTCGCGACCCGCCCCGACCGGCACGATCAGCTGTCCGAGCGCCAGAAGGATGCGGACCTCTCAGATCTCGACAACCTCATCCAGTACGGTGCCTCACCACGTGCCACGATCAGCCTGGCCGTTGCCGCCAAGGCGGCAGCTTTCCTTGCCGGCCGCGCCTACGTCATGCCGCAGGACCTCAAGGACATCGCCCCGGACGTCCTGCGCCACCGTATCGTGCCGACCTATGAAGCCGAGGCCGAAAACCTCACGACTACCGACCTGATCCAACGGCTGCTTAACGAGCTGCGCACGCCGTAGTCGACCGCAGTTCAACGTTTCTCGCCAACCGTCAAATTATTGTTGCGCCCCGCATTTCCTGACACCCGCGCTGGCTGAACGCCGACTGCCCGCCGAATGGCGGGAGTGACTAACAGCAGCGTCAACCCCGACACTTTAAGCTTCTTCATGGATACCGGAGAACTCATTGCCAAGGTCCGCAAGATCGAGATTCGCACCCGGCGGATTGTCGACGAACTGACGGGGGGCGCCTACCACAGCGTTTTCAAGGGCAAGGGCATGGAATTCAATGAGGTGCGCGAATACGCGCACGGCGATGACGTGCGCGACATCGACTGGAATGTTACCGCGCGTATGGCCCATCCGTTCATCAAGAAGTATGTGGAAGAACGCGAGCTCACCGTGTTCCTGATGGTCGATGTCTCCGCCTCCGGTGATTTCGGTGCGACCGACCGTCGCAAAAACGAACTGGCGGCCGAACTGGCCGCGCTGTTGGCGTTTAGTGCGATCCGCAACAACGACCAGGTCGGCATGTTGCTGTTCTCGGATCGTGACGAGCTGCATCTGCCGCCGCGCAAAGGGCGGCAGCATGTGTTGCGGCTGGTGCGCGACCTGCTCGCCTTCGAGCGTCAGGGACGGCGGACCGACGTGCGCAGCGCGTTAGAGACATTTATGCGCGTTAATCATCGGCGGGCTGTCGTTTTTCTCATCAGCGACCTGCTGGACGACGGCTTTGAACAGACACTGACGATTGCCAACAAGCGCCACGACCTGATCGCCATGCGCGTGCTCGACCCGATGGAACGGGCTATTCCTTCGATTGGCTTCATCAATCTCGAGGACGCCGAAACCGGCGAATCGATAGTCTTTCCCGGCCGCGGCGCAAAGGCCAGGCAGGGCTATGAGGAATCAAGTCGCGAACTGCACGACAGCAACCGGGAAATCTGCCGCCGTGCCGGTGTCGACCTGATCGACATCGTCAACGGCGAGGATTACATCCGGCCGCTGATGCAGTTTTTCAAAGAACGTGAAAAACGTCGATGAGATGAAACGAGTCAAGATTGCCATCATAATTGTCACTACAGCAGTGGTTCTGCTGTTACTGGTCCTCGGCGGCACCTACTGGCGGGCGCGAAGCGCCGACGCCGATGCCGTCGTTGTCGCCACGAGTGTAGCGCCGGAAGAACTGCATATCGGTGACGAGATCTACGTCGATGTCACGATCGAACTGCCGTGGCATCGACAACCGACGACTCACAACACGATCGAGTTGCCGGATGGACTGCAGCTGCTCGACAGCGAGGCACAGGCGATGACGCGGATGGGCTTCGGCACCTGGCAATGGACCGTACGGCTGCAACTGCAGGCTTACGGCTTCGGGCCGTTCGCCGATCTACAGGCCGAGATTGAGGTAGCTCCGAAACGCGACAATACTGATAGCGTTGTCACCGCAGCCATACCACAACTCGCCATCGTGCCGCGCCTCAAGAAAGGCGACGAGAACGCTCGGCTGACTACAGGCGACGAACTCTCCGATGCCTTTCTGAAGGAATCGCGAAACCCCTGGGTATGGATTGGGGTGGTCGCCGGGGTTGTGCTCATTTTGTCGGTGATTATCGTGGCGATCGTCCGGCTGCTGATGCGGCGGCCGGAGATCCTGGCGCCGCCGCCGAAGCCCTGGGTTGTAGCGGAAAAGGCAATGGAGCGACTGGCAGAGCAGATCGAGCAAGGCATGGATGCCGAGGATTTTTTTGTCGAACTGACCGACATCGTGCGGACCTACATCGAGTCGGTCTTTGACTTGCCTGCAACCGAGCAGACGACGCCGGAGTTTTTGGAGGCGCCTAAGCTCAGCAACAAGCTTTCGGCCGATCATCGCCTGTTGCTGATGGACTTCCTGAACGCGGCAGACATGGTCAAGTTTGCCAGGGCCGCGGCCGACCAGCAGCAGATCATGAATGCCTTGAAGAGCGCTCGTCAATTTGTCATTGACACGTCTGAATCACTTATGCGTGCGCCCGTTGAAGCAGCGCCCGCGCAACCTGCGGAAGCCGAGGGATGATCGACTGGCTGCAATCGATTTCCGGCCTGCACATTGCCAGCCCCTGGTTTCTGCTGATGCTGCCGATCGTGTTGCTAGTGCTGCTGGTCGGGCTGACACGCAAGCGTCCATCGCTTACCGTCTCGACACTGCAGACCTACAAGGCGGCGGTACCCCGGGTCAGCAAGCTGATGAACCCCCTGCGCCTGCCGCTGTACCTCGAAGTTGTCGCGGCGATACTGATCATCGTAGCCCTGATGCGGCCGCAGTTTGGCATTGAGGAGACGATTACCCGCACACAAGGCATCGACATCATGCTGGCCATCGACGTGTCGGGGAGCATGGAGACCCACGATGTGCCCAAAACCCTTGTCAAAAATCCGGGACGGATGACCCGCCAGGACCAGCAGCGGATCGGCGCATACCTGAATTCGGACCAGGCGCGGCCGCGCATCGAAGTCGCCAAGGAAGAGGTGCGTACCTTTATCGAGCGACGGCCTCACGACCGTATCGGGCTGGTAGCTTTCGGCAGCCATGCCTACACGGTCTGCCCGCCGACCCTGGATCATGATTTCCTCACCGGCCACCTGGCTCGGCTGCATGCCGGGATGCTGCAAGACCGCCAGACGGGAATTGCCGAGCCGGTGGGTAACTCGACGGCGCGGCTCAAGGAGTCGAATGCCAAACGCCGTGTCATGGTACTGTTCACCGACGGTGCCAACAACGTTGAAGCCCAGGTCACGCCGGAGCAGGCCGCCTCGATCGCGGCGATGTTTGATATCACTATGTACACCGTCGGTGTTGGCAGTGAGCTGGCCTACGCACGCGGGGCCTTCAACCGCTGGCAGTCTCAACCGGCGAGTTTCGATGCGGCGCTGCTCGAGCGCATGGCGAAGTCAACCGGCGGCCGCTATTTCCGGGCCGAAGACGGCAGCGGCCTACAGGACGTAATGAAACAGATCGACGCCCTCGAAACTGTCGAGTTCGAGCAGCCGAAATTCATCGATTACAACGACCTCTACGACCGCTGGCTGTATGGCGGCCTGATCGTCATCCTTCTGGCGTTGGCGTTTGAAAACACAATCAGCCTGAAAGTGCCATGAACTTCGCAAACCCCAACATCTTCCTGCACATGTTCTGGATCCTGCCGTTGTGCGTGTTGCTGATGTGGTTCGGTCACCGGCGGCGGCGGCGGCGTCTGGCGGTTTTCATCGGCGAGAGCGAGCTGGCAAGAAGCCTCACTTCGAACCAGTCGGTTGCGCGACGACGGTTGCGCGACGTACTCATGCTGGTTGCCGTTTTCTTTATGCTGGTCGCTGTTGCGGGTCCCTACTGGGGCAGTGAACTGGTGCCGCGGCCGGTACACAGCCGCGATCTGCTGGTCGTGCTCGACACCTCCCGCAGCATGCTGGCAAAGGACATCGCGCCGTCACGCCTGCAACATGCCAAACAGTTTGTGCGCCAGCTCGCAGCTGGGACCGCAGGCAGCCGCTACGGGCTGATTGCTTTCGCCGGTTCCGCCTTTCTCGAATGTCCGCTGACACAGAATATCGACGGCTTCCTGTCTTTTCTTGACGACGTCGGCACCGACTCCATACCGGTTGGCGGTACCAATATCGAACTGGCGCTGAGCGAAGCGCTCGATGCCTTCGAGGCGGCCGAAGGCGACCACCGGGCGATTATCATGATCACTGACGGTGACGAACTGCAGGGCAATTCCGAACAGGCACTCGATGCGTTCCGGGAGAAGAAAATTCCAATATTTGTCGTCGGCATCGGCGACCCGGACCTCGGCTCCTTCATCCAACTCGCAGACAACAGCTTTGTCGCCGACGAGAAAGGCGACCGGGTACGGACTAAATTGAATCAGGAAGGCCTGCGCCGCCTGAGCGCCGCCACCGGCGGCATTTACGTGCATTCCACCGTTATCTATGACGGCCTCGAGGCGGTGTTGCGACGAGTGCGCGGGCTGGTACCCGAAGAGAACGAGGATGCCACGATGAGTCGACCAATTCAGCGCTATCAAATCCCGCTGCTGCTTGGCCTGGTGTGCCTGCTTGTACGCATGAGCATCGGCGAAAGGCGCAATGCCCGCCGGATCGAACCGGCACCCATCCGTTCACGTTCTACTGCGACGGCTTTGCTGCTGCTTGCAGCGATCGCGGCAACAGCGCAGATGAACCCCGCGCCGCCGGCTGCAGCGGCCGCCCCGCTGCTTGCAGAGGAGCCTGTCAGCGAATATCAACAACAACTCGAAGAAGTTGTCGACGACCTGCTGGCGGATCTGGACGCGGCTCAGACCGATCGCGAGAGGGCCTACTTCAACTACAATATCGGCGTCAATTATCAGCAGTTGGAACGAGTCGGGCTTGCCGAGTCGCATTACAACAAAGCTCTCGACTTCACCGACGATCCGGAGCTGCGGGCCCTGGCCAGTCAAAACATCGGCGTGCTCAAACATGGCCAGTCCACCGAAGCAATGATGCGCGACCCGGATGAAGCTCTCGAACTGCTGCAGGAGGCGGAGGACTTCTACCGCGAATCCATGCGGGCATTCCCGACCGCCGAGGGAATTGGACAGAACCAGGAACTGGCGCTCTTGCAGCGCCAGTTGATCGAGCAGATCAAGGAAATGCAGGAGGCCCTGGAGAAACTGCAGGAGGACGCTCAGGACAAGACCGAGGAAGCAATGGAGCAGCAGCAGGAGGCCAACGAGGCGGCGCAATCCGGCGAGCAGCAGCAACAAAAGCAGCAGCAGGCGCAGGAGAAGACGCAGGATGCTCAGGAAGCCGTCCAGAAGCTGGCGGATTCCGCCCGGGGGATGGGGCAGGAACAGGCAGCCGATATGCTGGATGATATTGCTGAGCAATTAGAGCAGGCGCAAGAGGAACAGGAGCAGGCCGGCGATGAAGACACCGGCGACGAGGAGCGTTTGCAGGCCGGCAACAAGGCCGAAGAGATGCTCGAGGATGCAGTCCGGAAACTCGGTGTCGAGGAACCGTCCGACGAAGAGTCGCAGGACGGTGAGCCGGAAACCGCGCAAGGCTCTGAGCAAAGCGAAGACGGCGACGAGGGTGATGAAGAAAACGACAGTGTTGCCGACGTCGAGGATCCGCAGAAGGGCGCCGAGTCGGAGAGCGGCCAGCCGCCGCCCGGGGAGGAGCAGGACGTCGACAAGAGCCAGGCCCTGCGGATTCTGGAGCAGATGCTTGAGCAGGAACGGGATTTGAAACAGCATTTGAAAGAAGTCGAGAAGCAACAAAGCAGGCACGCGCCTGTAGCCCGTGATTGGTAACTCTGTTTATGGCTCGAACAACACACATTCTGTTTAGCTGCCTGCTCCTGGTTTGCGCCGGCGCGGCGTTCGCCAAGGTTACGGTCACTGTCGAGAGTACGGTCTTTGTCGGCGAGCAGGTGCAATTGAAGTTCGCCTCGGATGCCGGGCGTATTCAGGTGCGCAACGTGCCGAATGTCCCGGGCGTTCGCTGGCTCAACAACCGCCAACCGCAGCAAGTGCAGAACTCGACGGTAATCACCAACGGCCAAAAAACGGTTACGACAACGTCCGTGCTCGTTTTTATCGCCAACCTCCCGGGCAAGATCAGCATCCCATCGATGACCATCATTGATCCAAATGGGTCGGTTAAGACCGGGCCGATTGTCATCGATGTCCGCAAAGCACCGATTCAAGCGCCGGTCGAAGGTAAGCTCGTCCAGTTGAAGGTTGCCTACAACGGCAATCCCGATCCACCCCCGGCGGTCTATCTGGGGCAGGACATAGATCTGGAGATCACGCTGTTGATCTATGAAAAGGTCAACTACGACCGTCGCATGCTGTGGACGGAGCGCTACGCGTACCCGACGATCAGCATTGATAACGCACTCCAGCGCGAGTTTGTTCAATCGAACGGCAGTACTGCCAGAATGACTGTTGCCGGCGACACTGTCATCATTCCCGAAGATCCGGCCGAGCCCGGGCATCGTTACGACCGTGTCACGTTCAACGTTACGATTGCGGCGCTCCAGTCGGGTGTTATCGGCGGCGTGGTCACGCACCGGATACCGATTGCGCGGGGCAACCAATGGCGCCGCCAGCAACAGTTTCATCCGGTCACTGCCAAGGTGCCGCAGGTTAAAGTGCTGCCGGTGCCGCCGGATACTGGCGATGCCGGCCAGTATATCGGTCTTATCGGCGACTGGTCCGTCGCTGTCGAGGTAACTCCGGAGACGGTCACCGTGGGTGACGACGTTACCTTGGCGCTGCGCGTTTTGGGGCGCGGCAACATCGAGGGCATGGCGGCACCACGGCTCGATGATAAGCTTGCCGGCTTCAAGGTCTACCCGCCGGAGATCACGCGCCAGCCCCGACGGCTTGGCTACAAATCGCAGGGGACCATCGAGTGGGTGCTCGTCCCGGTCAATGCCAATGCTCGGTTGCCCGAACTGAAGTTCGCGACGTTCAATACGACGAGTGGCAAGTGGATCAGTACGAGTCTGCAGCCGCAACTGACGATCAAGCCCGGCGCTTATTCGGGCAGCGGCGGCACGCCGCTGGTCGACGACCATGACCGGGGGCCGGAGATCGCAGTTGTCGAGGACAAACACAAGGCCACCGACATCCTGCACATCAAGCAGCAACCCGGTGCCTACGTGCAGTTGCCCCTGTGGCGTAACGTCCAGGCACCGGTCACGATTATGGCAATCGCGGCGCCGCTGGTCTATCTGCTGGTTCTGTTGCTGGCGGCACAGCGCGAGAAACTCGCCGGGAGCACGACCTTTCGCCGCCGGCGCGAAGCGCAGAAACGACGCGGCCAGGTTTTCCGAAAAGTCGCGAAAGCGCCAGCGAGCGAACTGCCTGAAGTCATCCGTACCGAATTGGTGCCGTACCTTTTGGCGATGCTTGACCTGCCGCCCGGCATGACGATCACCGAGCTCAAAGAAAAACTGAATGATCCCGAGCTTGCCACGATGATCGAGTGCGCCGAAGTCGGTGGGTTCATGCCGGGCAGCGATGCCAAGATCGATTCGGGGGTGTTGCTGCAGCGCGTTCGAAAACTCGCAGCGATTCTGTTTTTGCCGCTGCTGGCGGTTACCGCCATCGGCAGTGAAACGATCGGCACGTTTGCCGAGGCGACCCGGGCCTATGAGCAGGACCGTGTTGCTGATGCCGAAAAGGTCTACCGCGACCTAGAGCGGGCGCAAACCGGCAATGCGGAGCTTCTTTATAACCTGGGCAATTGCGCCTTCCGCAAGGGCGAGTACGGACACGCCATTGTTTTTTACGAACGCGCCCGCCGCCTGGCGCCGCGTGACAGTGATATCTTCGAGAATCTCAATTTCGTGCGGCAGCAGGTCAATCTGCCAAAAATCGGTACCAGTGACGATCCGCTGTCGCTGGTGGTCAACCTGCGCGACAAACTGCGACCGGACGAATGGCTGCTTGTCGCCGGGGTGGTTTGGTTCCTGTGCTGGCTGGCGTTCGGCATCAATCGATGGCGGCACGGCGGTTTCCGGGGTGTGGCGATTGTTTTTGCCGTCCTTTGTCTCGTCTCCTTATGGGCGCACATGGCCCAGATTCAGAGTACCTATCGCACGGCGAACAGTGCCGGCGTCATCGTGATGCAGAACACGCCGCTGCACCGGCAGCCGCGGATGACTTCGACGACGGCCGAGGGCACGCTCGACGCCGGTACTTATATAACCATCGCCGAGCAACGCACCGAGTGGGTACGCATCCGTATCGACGAGGCAGAAGGCTGGGTACGCCGCGCTGCCGTCGAACAGATATGGGAGCGTTAGGATATGTTGCTTACACGCAAAGATGTCATCGAGCTGCTTGAAGAGATTGCCGTGTGGCTCGAGATCAAAGGCGAAAACATTTTCAAGATCCGCGCCTATACCAACGGTGCCCGTGCCTTGCAGATGCTCGAAGGCGACGTCGTGGAACTGATCCTGTCCGGCGAGATCGGCAAGGTCAAAGGCTTTGGTAAGGCGTTGGTCGAGAAGCTCACCGAATTCGCCACCACCGGCAAGCTCGAGTATCTCGAGACGCTGCGCGCCGAGTTTCCCGAATCGCTGCTCGAGGTCATGAAGGTTCCCAATGTCGGGCCAAAGAAAATCCAGCGGTTCTACAATGAACTCGAAATAACATCTGTCGACGAGCTCATGACTGCCTGCGAGGACGGGCGCATCGCGGCGATGTCCGGCATGGGCGCCAAGACGGCCGAGAAGATTATTGACTCGGTCGAACGCATGCGCACCAATGCCGCGTTCTTTCTTTTCCCGGACGCCCGCGCCGCTGCCGAAGCAGTTGTCGAAGAACTTCGGGCATTGCGGCAAATCAAACGCCTTGAGATTGCCGGGTCGCTGCGGCGCTACAAGACCCACACCAAGGATGCCGACATTATCGCCTCCACCGATGACCCCGACGCGGTCATGGCACACTTTGTTGGCCTGCCCATAGTTGATGTTGTGCAGGAACAGGGCCAGACGAAGTCCTCGATCCTGGTGAAAGGCGGCATGCAGGTCGATCTGCGGCTGGTCGCCGACGATATTTTTCCGTTTGCGCTGCATCATTTCACTGGCAGCAAGGACCACAACGTGGCGATGCGCTCACGCGCCATTAAGATGGGCATGAAAGTCAGTGAATGGGGCTTGTTCAAGACGGACGGCGACGAGGACACACTCATTCCTTGCCCCGACGAAGCCTCACTGTACGAGGCGTTGGGCCTGCATTACATCCCGCCCGAGTTGCGCGAGGATCTCGGCGAGATCGAATTTGCGGAGTCTGAAGAGTGCCCGCCGCTGGTGACCGAAGACGACTATCGCGGCGTGCTGCATTGTCACACCCACGCCTCCGACGGCAGCGACAGTATTGAGGATCTCATAGCGCATGCCCACGGACTTGGACACCGGTATCTGGGGATCACCGACCACAGCAAATCCTCGTTTCAGGCCAACGGTCTCGACGAGGAGCGGTTACTTAGCCAGATCGGCCAGATCGAGGCGGCGCGAAAATCGCTGCCGAAGGGGTTCACGCTTTTCTCCGGCGTCGAATGTGATATCCGCGTCGACGGCGAACTCGACTATGAGGACGAGATCCTCGAGCAGCTCGACTTCGTGATCGTGTCGGTCCACAGCGCCTTTACCCAGAGCCGCGAAGACATGACGAAGCGCGTCGTCAAAGCACTCGAACACCCCAGTGCCTGTATCCTGGCGCACCCGACCGGCCGGGTCCTGCTGCGGCGCGACGCCTATGCCATCGACCTGCATACGGTGATCGATGCGGCCGTCGCCAACAACGTCGCCATCGAGTTCAACTGCAACCCGCTGCGGCTCGACATGGACTGGACGCTCTGGCACAAGGCCCGTGACAAGGGCGTGGTGTGCAGCATCAATCCGGACGCGCACAGGCTGAGTAACTTCGACTTCATCGAGCTTGGTATCGGCTTCTGTCGCAAAGGCTGGCTGGCGCCCGATGACATTCTCAACTGCTGGGATGCGAAAAAGGTCGAGAAGTTCTTCAAGACGGGGAAGTAGTCCCCGAAGCCTCCAGCCGCGAAATAAATAAACTCAAGACCGGCTGGATTCCGTTCCGCGGTGTCGCGGTACCCGGTATGCCGCGGAACATAATCACGCTGCTTCCGCGTCCAGGATCCTTCTCCTTATGCGGCATCACCTTTTTTGCTTTTTATAAACATCTTTCTTAATGGCAATCATCTTGGATCTAGCGTCCTCGGCCGACATGTTGCCTGCTTCAACTTCTGCCTGAAGCGCATCCCAGGCCTGGCGTAACCAGGCGTCCGTTTTGAGGTTCGAGGCAGGCTGCGACTTCTTCACGCGAACCATCTCGAAGACAATCGGCTCCGGCAGATCGATGGTCACAATCAATGTGTCATTGTCCTTAAACGCTTGCCGGATGCGGAGAAAGCCTTCCTGGCCTTCGCCGCTCACAAACATGAGGTCGAGAATCGCCTCTCCTTCTTTCCCAACTGTCCATCTGCCGAGACTGCTGGCGCCCTGGCTGTCTGCTGACAGATTGAAGACATCGCCGGTCTTCGGGTTGAGCCCCATGAGCGATACGCTTTCCGTTTCTCCATCCCAGCTATCCCAGCTCGCGATTTCGATTACCCGGTCCTTGAATCTCCAGGCGTAGGTCGTCTTGTTCCTGGCACCCTTGGTCTCTGCGTCAACCCAGGTTCCGATGATCCGGTCCCAGTCGGATTCACGAAGGACGTCGCCCAGGTTTTCGGCGGTCGCACACGCGATGCCCCCGATTGTCAGCATGGCGGCAACGATGCCACAGCATGTGGCGGTTGTGGTTGGCCTCATGATGATCTCCTCATTTTTGATTTAACAATGTAGAGGTTACTTGTCGGGATGTCGAAGTCCGTCCAGCATGCCGCTGAGCAGGCCCCAATCGTAGCGGCCGCGTTTCCAGTCTATAGCGACTCGAACTTCCGCCGACCAGGTTGATTCGGCGATGCCGGGCCCGATCAGCACGTCAAGTCCGAGATGCCCGCGGCGCGCGCTCAGCATGGATTGGACGCCGGCTGCGTGGTGGCAGTCGGCACAACTCGCCAGCACCTTGAACGGCGGTCCCTGCCGGAACGGCGATGCTGTCGGCTCGCGAAACGGATCGTCGGTGTAGGCTTCCGGTCCGCGCGTGAAGCTCCTGGCGTCGGCCTGCACGGCGACCAGGCCGCCCGCTCTGCCGGCAAGCAGCAGGTGGCGGCTCATCAGAAAAGCTGCTGGTTGCGGCGGGGCTGCCGTGTAGGTGGAGAGGTGTACGCTTTCGACCAGTGGTGTCTGCCGGACGACACCGGCATCGTCGATCACCAGCAGTTGGCGCACCAGCGCCAGGCGGGCGCCGGTCGGCAGGTCCTTCTCCTCGGCGCGGAACGTCGAGAGATAGGACCGGGTTGCATCCCGACCGCCGGGCAGATGCATGAGGATCACAAACACTGAGCGGCCGCCGGCCATCGTGACATGGGCGCGTGATGCCAGGCCGCGATTCGAGGTGTCGCCAATGGCGACCCACTCGCCTTCGAAGAGATCGTCGGGCAGTCCATCGATGGCTGCGGGGTAGTTCGCAGTCAATGCCGCAACTTGCTTGGGCGACATTGCCAGGCGCTGGATGATGATTGCCAGGCGCCGCTGTAACTGGCGGGCTCGTTCCACATATCCGCCGGGCCATTCGTCGGCGGTGCCGGCGAGCCAGTCATAGACCGACCACAGATCATGCTGCAGCACGGCGCGGGCATTTGGCGCGGGAATCAACTTTTCGGCGTCATCGGCGATGAAGGCATCGAGCACGGCGAGCTTTCTGGGGAACGGCGTTTCATCCAGCAGCGCGTCTGCCCACAGCAGCGGGTCGAGGAGGTCGTGCCCGTAGGTATTGCCGTTGGGGAAGGTCCGGACGAGCAGTTCGGCATGCAGCCGGTTCCACGGATGTTCAGGGTCAAGGTCGTAGATGCCAGTGGACCCTGCAAGACAAATCGTTGCCTGCGTGAGCAGGAGCGTCGCTGCTGCGTGGACCGCCAGTTTCAATGCTGGCGCCCGGCCATTAGTGTTTCTCGCAGATTCGGCACGAGCGGGCGCGCCCGGCGCGCCCTTCCAGGCGCTCGAACTCGGTGATCGGCATTGCGCGGCCGCACTTTGCGCAGACCTGCGTCGCGGCTTCACGCAGATCGGCCAGTTCCTGCTCACTCACCAGGTTTTCAGACAGCGGGAGGCCGCCGAGGTAGGACTTGAATGCGGGGTCTTCGGCTGCCCAGCGCTTTAGTTCGAAACGCAGCCATGCCTGCAGCTCCGGTTCCATGCTGCCGGTACTGAGCAGGTAACTCAGCACCCGGGTGCGGTAATAATCGAACGGGCGCAGGCCTCGACGCTTGTTGTCGCGGTCTTTCTTGATGATCTGCATGTAGGTTTGGTAGACGTGCCTGGCATGCGCGGCGAACCCTGCGGCCTCGTTTTGCTGCCCGAGTGCGAGCGAGGTAAAGGAGCGGGTCAGGAAACTCTGAACGATCGCCTCGGCCTGGTCCTGGGTGGCTTCATCGACGTCGCTCTGCAGTTCGGTGAAGGCGAAGTGTTCAAGTGTCTGGTGGTAGCGTGGGCTTGTTCTGTACCATTCGCTGCCGCGCATCCACAGCAGGAACTCAGTTGCTTTTTCGCGCTTGCCGCCGACATAGAGCGTGACAATCGCGTCGACCATGAAGTTCTCGAACCCGGACTTGATCGAGCGGTTGTCGGGATGATTCTTGGCGGCATCGAGGTACGCGTTGCGGGCGCTGTCGACCAGTGCGGTGTTGTTGGTGGTGTAGTAAACCCACCATTTCTTGGGGTCTGGGCTGAGGTGCAGCAGGAATCCGTTGAAATACGCATCGTTGAGGCTCTGGAAGATCATCCGTTCGCAGTCGATGCTGGCATTGTTGTCTGCGTGTTCCAGTCCTTTGCGCGCCCAATAGACGGCATGCGCTTCCGGCAGGCGGAAATCGAGGTAGCCGTATTCGCGGATGAGCATGGCGATGTATTCAGGGTCGAGATTGAGGTCCTTCTGCAGCCAGCGCCGCTGCAGGTGCTTCCGGACCTTGTCACGCCAGCCAAGTTCTTCGAGGGCCAGCGCGACGTCTTCCGGTATTTGTTTCTGTTTGCGGAACTCGAGCTCGAGCTGCGGATGGTTCAGTTTGAAGGATGCGAGGATCTCGTTGAAACGTTCCGCCGCTACGTCGCGGGTCGCGCCCAACAGGGCTTTCGGCCCGTCGGGCCCGGTGTCGAGCGCTCGGGTGAGGACCACGGAGATGGCAGCTTCTTCCGGCGCCTGGCCGAGGCGCACAGGCAGCTGGCCGGTATCCGTGTAGGTGGCTATGACCTGGCCCATGGACAACCCGTGACTGTCGATAAGCCTGGTGATGCTGTCGACGGCGATCTCGCCGAGAGCAGGGTACAGGCCGGCTTCATCGAACGGTGCCGCACCGAGCGCTTCCCAGTCATAATGCCGGTCATTGCCGAGGACGGCGATAAAGTCGTTCGCCATCTGGTACTTGTAGTAGCGGTTTGCGTCGTCGAGGTTCTGGCCGAGCTTGTGCTGATAAAACCAGCCGAGCTCCCGGTACAGCAGCGGGTCACCGGGGTTGTAGAAGAGTGCCTCGTCGCGGATCAGTTCGATGCCGCGTTGCACCCAGCGCCAGCGATCGGCGTAACCCTGCTGGGTCACAGAAATGTTGTAGGCCATGTTCCAGGCGAGAAACGCCGTGGCACCGGTGAAACGCGGCTGCAGCTTGACGACCCAAGAGCTCAATTGGACCAGTTCGAAATAGTTCTCGGCCTCCTGCATCTTCTGGGCGCGCAGGAACAGCAGGTCCGCCACGACGCCGCGGAAGGCGCCGCCGGCTACCTGGACAAAGGCGACAAGCGGCGGCGCATCGACCGTCAATTCGTCGGTCGTGAGGTTGGCGACCCTGCTGATCTTTTTCATCCGATCCTGCAGGAAATGGAGGGCTGTCAGACATAGAATTATGCCGATAAAAATTCCGAAAACATGTCGGGCTTTCAAGGTATTCATCGTTTGGTCACCAGCCCAAGTTCCTTGATCTGGAATGCCCAAATGCCCAGCGCGGCGATCGGGATGCCGCGTAAAAGAAATAGTTTCAACGCGATCGCGGTCATCTGGCTGAACTCAACCAGCTCGCCTTTGGCGAGTTTACCGACTTCGTTGAACTCATTGATCGAGACGATCAGTAGATCGGCTGCTTCCCTTATGTAATAAGCGCCCCTAAACAGCACTTTGCTCGGGACAACAAGGTCTTCGGGGTTGATCGGTTTCATGGCCGTCACAGCGGCACCAAGAACGAGATATGAGGCCGACAGGAAAATCGCCACGGGTATGGAAAGCCCGGCACCCGCAGTGCAGCCGATGACAGCAACAAACATGACCTGCAGGATCAGGAGCACCACGACGCGCAGATAGTTGTTGATGAAACTGGCAGACGGTACCAGCAGTTGCGGCCCGTCGACGAGTTGGAAAATTACCGAGACTTGCTCTGGGTCGAAGTTCTGGTATTGGATGGTCAGTTCGCCGTCCGGCGAGATAAACCTGCCCGGAATTTGCAATTCGTGGTAAACCCCACCCATCACTTTCATCGGTGCGGGAGTCGCCTTGTCGTCGTCTGGATTGCGCAACGCCCAGATGCCGGTTGTTTCGCGCTGGTCCTTGGATTTGGCGGAGTCGACGTAGACGCGGTAGCGGAGTTGAACGAATTGTTCTTTTTCGAACTTGGGAAGCCCACGGAAGGTCCAGACCCTGAAGTCGGCTGGCTGCACCTCGGCCATGGCGCCCTTGAGTTTTCGGCGGATTTGCTGCCGGGCAGAACGTTCCGAAACGACCGGGCTGTCGACGACGCGTCCCGCGTCGACGCGTCGTTGGTATTCCTCGCGCACCTGTCTTTCGATGTCTTCAGGGCCGGTGTAGGCGAATTTTTGACCGTGCATCTCGTTATAGTCATATGTCCGGCGGCCGACCATCACTTCATGGCGCAGCTTTTCCATTTCCGCTTCGGGGAAGTCGCTTGTGTGGAACCGCCAGTAGATGATCGCCAGGATTGTCGCTGCTGCCAGCACCAGCAAGACCACCTGCATGATCACGATGCCAAACCACTTTCCCAACCAGTACATGGCGCGCGGCACCGGCTTGCTGACGACCAGATGGATCTGGTAGCCTTCGATGTCGTCGCCTATGCTGATGCAACCCAGCCACAGGGTCACGATTGCCAGCAGTCCGCCGACGATGCCGAGGCAGTAGTTCAGCGTAATGTGCAGTTGTCCGTAGGCGGTGCCGTCGCCGACGATGGTCATCGGCAGTGCGATGGCCGCGAGGGCGAGCAGGAACAGCAGGACCTTGACAACGTGGGAACGGATTGCCGAACGTATGGTTGTCAGTGCAATTGCAACAATTGGGCGCATGTCATTTAACCGTCTGTAATCGTCCACGAAAAGTGGGCGGAGATTTTTGTCGGCACAATATAGCCGTTCGGCACCGCGATCCCAAAACATAACGGCATTGTTATGCAGGGAGTCGGAATTGGTGCATATTACTGCTGATTCACTTAAGATTCATTCTCACCCAGCCACATTCTTCGTCATCTTATGGGCAAGACAATTCTTGTTACCGGCGGCGGCGGCTTTCTCGGGTCGCACCTTTGCGAGCGTTTGCTCGAGGACGAGCACGACGTAATCTGCCTGGACAACTTTTTCACCGGCCGTAAGGCGAATATCCGTCATTTGCTGCACAACCCCGGTTTCGAACTTGTGCGGCATGACGTCACCTTCCCGATATACCTCGAGGTTGACGAGATCTACAACCTCGCCTGTCCGGCTTCGCCGGTTCACTATCAACATGACGCCATTCAGACGATCAAGACCTGCGTCCACGGTCTCATCAACATGCTTGGCCTGGCGAAACGGCTGGGGGCACCGTTGCTGCAGGCCTCCACCTCCGAGGTCTACGGCAATCCCGAGGTTCATCCACAGGTCGAGTCATACTGGGGCAATGTCAACCCCATCGGGCCACGGTCCTGCTACGACGAGGGCAAGCGCTGTGCCGAGACTCTTTGTTTCGACTACCACCGGCAACTGGATCTGAGCGTCAAGGTCGTGCGTATCTTCAACACCTACGGTCCGCGCATGCATCCGGACGACGGCCGGGTCGTCAGTAATTTCATCGTCCAGGCGTTGCGCGGTGAGGATATTACGGTATACGGCGATGGCGAGCAGACGCGGTCCTTCTGCTATGTCGATGACCTGATCACCGCCATGATCCGTATGATGAACACTGATCCGGCGGTAACCGGTCCGATCAATATTGGTAATGAGCAGGAGTCCACAATCCGCGAACTGGCGGAAAAAGTCATCGCCATGACCGGCTCCAAATCCAAGCTGATTTGTCTGCCGTTGCCGCAGGACGATCCGGTCCGGCGGCGCCCCGACATCCGTGTCGCTCGCGAGGTTCTCGATTGGCAGCCGACGATCGACCTGGCCACCGGGCTGGCGCGTACCATCGAGTATTTCCGTTCGGAACAGACGTAGTCGGGCGATTATGATGAGCATGAAAGAGCACATCAGGCCGGGCGTGATGTTGTCGGAAATGCTGTTCCCGCATCTTGGGCGACCGGGCATCTTCGCCGATTCCATCGAGAGGATCATCGGGATTGGCTTCTACGAGAACGTCGAAATCCTGCCTATACTCGATGCCGACGAGCGCCATCGCGTCGGCGAGCTGATACGCACGCACGGCCTGAGCCTGAACTCGTGGATGTCATTCATCCAGATGGAAGAGGGCTTGGACCTTGGATCGCTGGACGAAGGTCATCGCCGTAGGTCGGTCGCACGCACTATCGAGTTCATGGAGCTGGCGGCCGAGGTGGGCACGCGCGGTTTCGGCGTGCTTGTGGGCCCGGATCCCGGCCCGGCACAGCGGGCCGCAGTGATTGATGCGCTGGTCATCAGCTTTTGCGAGCTGGGCGATGCGATCTCTGCTTTCGCCCCAATGCACCTGTTGTTCGAACCGATGGATCGCGAGGCGCATAAGAAGGGGGTGATTGGCCCAACCTCCGAGTTTGTACCGCTCGCCGAGCGCGTGCGTAAGCACTATCCGCAGATGGGCGTTTGTTGGGATTCGTCGCACATCGCACTGAATGGCGAAGACCTCTGTGACTCGCTCGAAGCGTCGTGGCACACCGTCACTCAGATTCATTTTGCCAATCCTGTCCTCGACCTGCAGTCCCCTGTGTACGGCGATACCCATCAGCCGTTCGGCCCGCCCGGCATCATCGGGCCCCAGAAGATTGCCGACGTCATATTGAAAGCCGAAGCAATCGGCATGTGCGACAACGAACGGCCGTACATGTCCGTGGAAGTCCGCACCACGCTTGGCGGCGATCCATGGGAAACTGACGCCCACCAACGCGAGACGCTGTCGCAGGCCTGGGCGTTGTACGAAAAGGCGAAACACCGATTATAGGCACTTCAGTCAGGAGAGATATAAATAGGGAACGGGGAAGAATGGCACCTGGATAAGAGCCGATACCCCGGTTGAGTCGAGGATTGTATTATTCGGCGCAAGACGTCGGCATGCCCTATTTGCCGAATCCGTACTTCTCGCGAATTTCCCGATCGGCCTCTTCAACCCGTGGGGGGGGGGCACGTCACTAATGGACCCTGCGCTTTCCCGTGACCGGACGTAATCGAGACGAGCCAAAATCATAAACGGCTTTATACTGGTCCCTTGGTTCATCTGTCCAGATTAAGTCAAACGGAGAAATGATCATCATGTACAAACTGCAGTTGACCTTTGTTGCGCTCATGTTGTCGGCAGGGGCTGCTGTGGCAGAAAAGCGCCTGTCCGTGGCTCCGACGTCCACACTTCCCGCAATTGACGGCAAGCTTTCCGATCAATGCTGGCGCGATGCCCAACCGTTGTCAGGCTTTGTCCGAGTGAACGGCAAGTCTCCCACCGAGCAGACCACCGCGCGCATTACCTACGATGCTGCCAATCTCTACGTTGCCTTTACGTGTCATGCGAGTGCGCCGGACAGAATCAGGGCCAACACAGAGCAGAACGATTCGAATGACATCTTCGGCGATGACAACGTGGAACTGTTTCTCGACACGAACTGTGACCGCACGACCTATTATCACTTTGTGATCAATCCTGCCGGCATCCACTACGAGGCGGTTTGCGATCTGAGCGAGTGGAGCCGGAAAGAAGATTGGAACCCCAATTGGGAACGCAAGACGACGATCAACGAGCGGAGTTGGGAGGCAGAGATCAAAATACCGTTTGACTCGCTCGACGGTGCCGCACCCGCGAATGCCGCAGTCTGGGGCGTCAACTTTTGCCGCTCATGGCGGCTGAAAGAGGTGGGTGAATTCTCTTCGTGGACGGGTGCTGAGGGATTCAACCGGCCGGAACAATTTGCCCTGGCGGTCTTCGGAGTCGCCGCTGATTCGGGCGCATTCGCGCAGGCGGTTGAGAAGGCTATACTCGCTCCCGATGTCGATCCTAAGGTCGACCTTCACATGGACCGGTTCTATTATCCGCCGGACTTCGGCTGGATGCAAATCGAACTCACTGCTGAGACTGACACAGGATATGACCTGAAGCTGGAGATACGGGATGCGCGGGCCGAACTGGTCGCTGCCAGGGAGTTCCCTCTGTTTAATGGCCGGAAAAAATACGAAATCTCCCTCGAAATTGCGGACTGGCCCCTCGGCCGGTATGTGGTCTCGGTGGCGCTGCGCGATGAGCAGGAAAAAACAATTCACGCGGCTCACCGGATATTCATTAAGAGACAGTTGGAGCCGGCTCCCGCGGCGCCCTCTGCATTGAAGGCGACCATTCGTTCCGACGGAATCATCCTATTGGACGGGAAGCCGTTTTGCCCGTTCGTTGCCGAGGGTTGGTCTCCCGCTTCCCCGTTTGCCAGGGACAGTTTCAATATTGCGACCTACGGGGATCTGGGCTCGCTTTCCATTGCCAAACCGCTTGGGTGGCCGCGACTTAATTTGCCGTGGGTGACACGGACGGAAACCGAGACGTTTATCCTGATGCCCGAAGAAGAGAAGATGTACGCGGACATCCGCAAAGAAGTACTCGAGCGCAGATCCGACCCAACGTTGCTCTGCCGATTACTCAAGTACGAAGCACACCTGCCGATGTACCGGGGCACCGTGGAGCATCGGACTGCTCTCGACAACGTGGCGGAGTGCCGTCGAATCAATGAGTTCGTCAAGCGCATCGATCCGCATCATCTCAGTTCGATTCATGTCGATCGACCGAAGTATCTGCCGGACTACAAAGATGTTGCTGACATCGTCGAGATAGCGTACTGGAGTTCGTCGTATGCACCGAGCCTGATCACGAACCTTACAAGGGACCTGGAGAAAGTCCGGAGCATCATTGGACCAGGCCGAGCCTTCAAATTCTGGATCGGCAACTCCGTCCCCAGTCCAGACAGCCGGACGGCGGAGGAGATTCGCTGCGCGTGCTACCTGACACTCATGCGCGGGGCGGCGGGCATCGGATTCAACACCGGCCATGGCGGTCTCGCCCCATCATACACCCGCCATTGGTCGGTTTACCCCGGCCTGTACCGTGAGTTAATGGAGTTGTTTTCGATATTGACGACGTTGCAACAGGAGCCTCTGCCCGAGATCATTGTCGAACCGGAGGAGATCGACTACAGCCTGCGCAGAAGAGACGGTAAGCTCTATCTGATTGCCGTTAATACGTCGAAACATTTGATCGATGCAAAAGTGTCGGTTGCGGATCGTTCGCTCATGACCAAGGACATTAAAGTGCTGTTTGAGGAAAGGACGATCAAACCGAGGGAAGCCGGATTTACAGATATGTTCACGGCTTATGAGCCTCATGTATACGAGTTCTTGAGCCCGTAGCGCGAACAATTCATCCTCGCTTGCCGGCCGCTATCCCGACGCTCCGGGGAGGAGTTGGATAGGCCGGACAACCTCCGGTTCGTGGAGAACTGAAGTGACCAAGCCAAGTCACGCTTGGCTAATTGATTATGCCCCGGGGTTGGCGGCGTCATGTTGTTGGCGGTCTTTGCGGCGTCGATTTTTTTGCATCGGCGCGGCTTGCGCCAGCGTCCCCATGGTCTTATTGTAACGGTTTTTCTCGATTTCTATTTCTGCCTGTGTCGTGGATTTGGACGCACACACTGGCCGGCTAACAATGGAACTCTACAGAGCTGTTTCGGAGACACTTCAATCATGGTACGTTTACGACTACGCCGCACTGGCACCCGCAACAAGGCCTGCTTTCGCGTCGTTGCTGCCGACTCACGCAGTCCACGCGACGGCCGCTTCCTCGAGGTGCTGGGCCTCTATGATCCGCGGCACGAAGACGAGAATCTCAATATGGACCGGGTTGACTACTGGCTCACCAATGGCGCCCAGCCGTCGGTGACGGTAGCGGCGATCATCGAAAGGGTCCGCAAGGGCGTGTCGATGAAGACGGTCAAGCCACCGCCACCCGCCGCCAAGGAACCCGCCGCCAAGGAACCCGCCGCCAAGGAACCCGCCGCC
>Ga0209403_10000268_pt1 | contig 84371 bp, 74 predicted proteins | sample ArcticOcean_MG_C_8_FD_187440 | JGI IMG/M metagenome (GOLD analysis project Ga0209403, IMG submission 187440) | Marine microbial communities from western Arctic Ocean - ArcticOcean_MG_CB11_86 (SPAdes) (version 2) | ecosystem: Environmental > Aquatic > Marine > Oceanic | place: Arctic Ocean...
CGCCACGGCTAGGAGCTCCAACACCGGAGATGGGGTCGTGCCACCCCAACCCTTCAACGAGTAAGCTCATGCCCCTCATGATCGTGGGCACAAGGCGGTTGTGCGGTTCATCCTGCGTCTCTCCTCCTCGCCGTAGCCAGGCTACGACTCGTCGTCGTTCCTTGTCTGAACGCGCACAAGCGCCTTGTGCGCGACCCGCTGTACTTCTTCAACAGCCTTCTAGCGCCCACGCTCGCCAGGCCGGACCCGACGAGCTTGGCGAAGCGGACTTTCGAGCAAATGGGTCGGGATAAAAAACACCAGCACGAACATCAGCAAAGCCACCAGAAGACCTCCGCCAAGCAGCCAGACGTTCCGAATCGAAATAAAAATAATGGACGAAATGACCGCCGTGGCGGTAGCGAAAATACTCAAGCTGATGCGCCGGGCTTGCAGGTTGAGAAAGCGCTCCTGGCCTTGGACGTCTCGGGGATGGACGCGCACTCGTAGCTCCTCCCGTTCGGCGCGAGCGAGTAACTCGACCATCGTCCGAATGGCGGTTTGTGCTTCGCCGAGCAAGTCCTTCGCCATCGACACGGGTTGGCGGACGGACGTCTTCAGGATCTCTCCCTTCAGATCCCGGATCACGCGCTTGAGCAGTCCCAAACCGTCGAATTTTTCGTCGTAGCGGACTCCGATTCCCTCTAAAAGCACCGAAGTCCGGAAAAGATACACCAGCTCCTGGGGTAGCATGAGCGGCCACGTGTAGAAGGTGTCCAAAATCTCCTGTACGATCTCATCGACGCGATCCCGGTTCGAGAGTCTCACCCGCGCCATGACCGCAAGGATTTCCGTGGCCGCCTCGCGAATCTCGCCCCGAGAAACTTCGGGGCTGATCATGCCTAGTCGGTACATTCCGTTGATCATCCCGTCCAGATCGTCCCGCTCGACCGTCAGCGCGAGGTCCAGAATGTGCTGGCGCGTCCAAGAAGGCACCTCGAGCACCATCCCCCAATCGAGCACGACGATGGTTCCGTCGTCCTCGACCAGTAGGTTGCCCGGGTGGGGATCCGCATGCAGAAAGCCGTCCACCATCATCATTCGGAGATAGAGCGCCGTGAGGTGTTCCATCACCGCGTTGAAGTCGATGCGACCCGCCTCGATTTTGTCGTGCAACTGATCGATCTTGGTCCCGCCGCATCGCTCCATGACCAGGACCCGGCGGCAGGTGAATTCATCCAGAACCTCGGGCGCTCGAACGGTTCGATCTTCTCGGAAATAACGCTGGAAGCGCTCGATATTTTCCGCCTCTCGGTGGAAATCCATCTCTTCTCGCACCCGGTGGGAAAATTCACGCACGACGTTCGTAAGCGCTTGAACGTGATGGTTCGGGAAGAGAACATTGAGCCAGAACAACAACGTGAAGCCGATGTCCAAATCGAGCGCGACGACTTCCTCCACCCCAGGGCGCAGCACCTTGACCACTACCTGTCGCCCGTTGACGACGGCTCCGTGCACTTGGCCGAGGCTCGCCGCGGCGGTCGGCTCGCGCTCGAAGGCATCGAAAACGTCGTCCACAGGCCGACCCAACTCCTGCTCGACGACCGCGATGATCTGATCCGTGGGATCGGGAGGAGCCTGATCCTGAAGCGTGCCGATCGCCGTCAGGTACGGCTCCGGAAAGATGTCCGCCCGGGCGGACATGAGCTGTCCGAGCTTGATGAAGGTGGGCCCGAGCGCGGCCATCCGGGCCACCATTTTTTCGGCTCGTTTCTGATGGTGTCGCTCGCTCCTTCGAGCTGGAGCCCCCACGATGATCCACCTCTTCCGATCTCCTAGGAAGCCGAGGACCAACGGTGAGAGGGTCACGAGCACCCGGATCCCGCGGAAGAGGCTCCTCATCGAACCGCCTTCACAGAAGGACCGTGGCCAATCCCAAAAGAAGTAAGAAGCCGATCAAGTCGGTGAGTGCCGTCAAGAACACGGTCGACGCAACCGCGGGATCCTGCCCGATTCGGTCGAGCGCCGTAGGGATGAACGAGCCCGCGAACCCGGCCATCGCAATGTTCCCCCACGTTGCCAACAGGACAACCAAGCCCAGTCGTGGGTCTACCCCCATAGCCGAAGCGAGAAGTGCCGCCGCTCCCGCGACGAGGACGCCGATCGCTCCGCCATTCAACAAGGCCACCAGAATCTCCTTGCGGACTACCCGGCCTCGAGCCTCGAGTGGCCCTGCCGAAGTCGCAAGTCGTCGGATGGTCACGGCCAACGCCTGCTGGCCGGCGTTACCTCCCAGGCCCGCGACCATGGGCATCGCGACCGCCAAAAGGGTCGCAGCGGCGATTTCATTGCGAAAGAACCAGACTACCGCGGCCGAGAGACTGGCGGTCATCGTATTCACAAGAAGCCACGGGAGCCGCGCGCGGACGGCCTCGAATGAATTACCCCGTAGTTCCTCTTCGTCCGACACACCGGAGAAAAGGAGCAGGTCTTCTGTGGTCTCCGCTTCGATCACGTCGATGACGTCGTCGAAGGTGACGCGGCCCAACAGAACCCCGGTATCCGAAACGACAGGGAGAGAAGCCAGATTGTAGCGGGAGATCATGCGGCCGACCTCCTCCTGGTCCGCTTCCGGAAGTACGGAAGCGACCGTGGGCTCGACCAACTCACCGACACGGTGTTCCGTATCCGCTAGGATCAGGTCATCCAAAGGCACCGTGCCAAGGAGCGTGTTGTGCTCGTCGACGACAAAAACGGTGTAGAAGTCCTCCACCTCCCGACCCCGCACCCGCACCGCTTCGATCGCCGCGCCTGCAGTGATGTGGCCAAGCACCGACACGAAGGCCGTCGTCATGATCCCGCCGGCCGATTCTTGATCGTACTGCAGAAGGCCTCGGATCTCGCCCGCCTCTTGCGAAGGCAACTCCGCGAGCAACCGATCCCGTGCTTCGGGCGGCAGCTCGCCGACCAGATCGGTGGCGTCATCGTCCGACAACTCGTGCAGGAGCTCGGCGCCCTCGGCCGGAGCAAGAGCGGTCAGGAGTTCAGCCCGAACCTCGCCCTCTTCCATCTCCGCGAGCGTTTCCGAGGCCAAATCGGTCGGGAGCGCCCGCATCAAAGCCAAGCGCAGTTGGCCGTTGAGCGATTCCAAAACGTCCGCGACGTCCGAAGGATGCAACTCTTCTAACATCGCCTGGAGTTCGGAAACGTCGCCCACGCGGATCAGCGTGGCCATTCGCTCCTGAAGATCCAGGGATTGGTTGGTCCGGCTCGTGGTCATGCCCCGGAGAGTGGCGTCTTCAGTGGGCTTCGTCCAGTAGCTTCTGCACCAGGCGCTCTTGAAGAACGAACATCTCGCTTGAGTAGCGAGCCTCGGTCTCCGGATGGTCGAACCCCAATACGTGCAGGGTGCCGTGGATGGAGAGGCGGGCCAGTTCCTCCGCGACAGAGACGCCCGCCTCCGCGGCCTGAATCGCTGCCTGTTCGTATCCGACGTACACGTCTCCCACCACAGGCTCATGGCCCTCATACAGAGCAAACGAAAGGACGTCGGTCGGGGCGTCTTTCCCCAAGTGTGCGCGATTTAATTCGCGGATGGCGTCGTTGTCCAAGAGCGTCAGGGAAATTTCTCCGTCGCTGGCCCCTGAGTTCCGCAAGACGAGCGAAACAGCGGACCGGAGCCAACCCTGCGGCGTGCCGCCGAGAGATTCCCCGAAGACCTGAATTTCCATAGGCTAGTCGCGTAAGCCAAACGCGTGGAGGCCTGTCGAGGACAAACCGGACTCCAGCCTACGACCCGGGGTCGCCGTCACCGAGTTCCATCTGTTCGCTCGCCGGCGAGGCCGCAGCGACGTCCCCGCTCGAATTCTCATCGGATTCCTCTTCGGCGACATCACCCGGGGCGTTCGTGAGATGCCTTGTGGCGGGATAGTCGATTCGGTGATGATGGATTCCGCTCAACGCTTTCGCGAAAGTGTCCTTTAGTACCGTGATCTCACGCATCGTCAACGGCGCGTCGTCGAGTTGGCCGTCTTGCTGCTTACTCTCGATGAGGCCATCCACGAGATCACGGACACGTTCTGGCGTCGGCTCCTGAAGTACGCGCGTGGCGGACTCGATGGAGTCGGCCATCATCGCAATCGCTGTCTCCCGCGAGCGTGGTTTCGGCCCCGGATAACGATACTCGGCTTCATCGACGTTACCCTCGCCAAATTCCTTCACGGCACGGTTGAAGAAGTAGGCGATGAGCTGCGTCCCATGGTGCTCGGAGATGAATCGCTGAACGATTTCGGGGAGCCTGGCTTCCTTCCCGAGACGTAATCCCTCGACGACATGCTCGACGAGGATGGCCGACGAGGCATCGGGCTTCAGATTGTCGTGCGGGTTTCTCCCGGCATGCTGGTTTTCAACGAAGTAGTGCGGCTTGAGCACCTTGCCCACGTCGTGGTAATACAGACCGACACGACAGAGCAGACCGTGGGCGCCGATTGCGGTAGCGGCGAGTTCCGCAAGGTTCGCCACGTTGATTGTGTGCGCGTAGGTACCGGGGGCTTCGAGGGAAAGGCGACGCAGAAGCGGTGCGTTCGGATCTGCCCACTCGAGCAACGTCTGATCCGTCGTGATCCCCGTAAACCACTCGAACACGGGTACGAACCCCATGGCGATGATCGCACTCAACGCCGCATTCGATCCCGCCCACGCCATCGAGACCGCGAAATCGGTCGCGGAGCGCTCCCCGACCAAGCTGAGCGCCAGGAGCGTCACCGCGTAGGCTCCCGTGATGATCGCGACGAACACCCAGGTTTGTGCTCTGCGACGGACCACTCGAACGCTCATGGCGGCCGCAGCTCCACCGATCATCACAGGAAACAAAACGTCCGTAGCCGCGAACGGCGCTTGCGCGACCGTGAGCCCCGCCAAAACGAGTGCTATCACCACAGAAACTCGGGAGTCCCAAAGCACGGCCATCGCCAGCGCGACAAAGGCCACGGGGAGTGCCTCGGCCGGCAGATCGTTAGAAGCGATGACCCGAGCCACGATGAAGTAGACGACCACCAGAGCGCCTTGCAGCCCCAACCACCTCAGAGATCCGTAGATCACAGGGCGTAGGAAAAAAAGGAGCGCTCCGAAAATGCCCAGAAGGGACAAGTTCAGGAGGAAAGCCCCCAAGTAGAGTCCGAATTGCAGACCCGACTCCTCGAGCAACTGGAGGCGACGCAACTCCGACTCGTACGCGGACAGGCGCGCAAGATCCAACGCCGTTATGGGCTCGTTGGCCCGAACTATCGCCTCTTGTTCTACGACGTTTCCGCTCGATTCGGGAACCGCTTGGCGGGCGCGCTCCCGATCCGAATCGGTGACGACGGGATCGAACGCGAGGGAGTACGTGGTGTGGCGGATGACGATCAGGCGAAGTAACTCCGCAAGTTCGGGGCTGGTCGTCCGAAGATCACCGACGACTCGCGCGTTGAGGTCTCCCCCGATCACGACCTGTGCCCTCGGCACCGAACGTCGACCATCCGCACCCGCATCTTGAATCAGAACGACATCTCCGCTGAGCTCACGCTCCTCGGTAGCGTCGAGCACGCCCATCTCCGCATATCGCCGCACGCCGGCGATGGAGGTCGAGCGCAGAAGCTCCCGGGTTGTATCGTCCATGAGCAGAAAAGCTTGTTGCGGACTGGCCACCACGGACGACTCGATCAAGTCCGCGCGGAGGATCTCCGAGTCTCCAATCGCGGCGACCGAGTCGAGGTGCAGGAAGAATCTGCTCAGCCGGACCACCATCGTGTCGCCGGCCTCTGGCCTGTAGCTGAAAGTCGGGGACACACCCGCCGCGGCATCGGCCCTCTCCCGCTGAAGCTCAGCGGTCGACTTCGGTATGGTGAACGGCACCTCGGCAATAACCGGCTCGGTAAGGACCATGCCTTCTTCGAAGAAGCCGAGGGTAGACCCCCGCATCGGAGGAAAGAGGAGGGTGATCGTCATCGCAAGCACGAGCAGAAGCAGAAGCCGTGTCCCGTGGTACACGACCCCGTCCGGCCAGGTCGGCCTTACGTGTTCTGTAGGCCCCTCCACCGCAACTCCGTAGGTCGGGAGGCCAGCCGGGCTCACTGAGCCCCCTGGGCATCCGAGCGGGCATACGCCCGGATGATGTCCTTCACCAACCGATGCCGAATGACGTCCGTGTCGTCGAGATAGATGAATTCGATTCCTTCCACGCCACGTAAAATCTCTTCCACTTGGAGCAAGCCCGAATCTTCCCGGCGCGGGAGGTCGATCTGTGTTTTGTCCCCCGTGATCACGACCTGGGAGTTCAACCCCAGCCGGGTCAAAAACATCTTCATCTGCGCCGTTGTGGAGTTTTGCGCTTCATCCAGGATCACGAACGCATCGGAGAGCGTCCGGCCACGCATGTAGGCCAGCGGAGCGATCTCGATGGTCGATTCCTCGAGGGCTTTGCGGACCCGGTCGGGGGGCATCATATCCTCCAGCGCATCGTAAAGAGGCCTGAGATAGGGATCCACCTTGTCCTGCATGTCTCCCGGAAGGAACCCCAGGCTCTCTCCCGCCTCGACAGCCGGCCGTGCCAGCACGATCCGCCGCACCCGCTTCTTGTAGAGGGCGTCCACCGCGAGGGCAACGGCGAGATACGTTTTCCCCGTTCCGGCCGGCCCGATGCCGATGACGACGTCGTTTTCCGCGATGGCCTTGAGGTACTGGCGCTGCCCCTCCGATTTGGGGTAGATCACTTTTTTCGAGCCCGGGAGGGCGACCCTGACATCCGTTTCTGGGGACAAGACACCCTCGGGACCGCGCTCCGCCAACCCCTCGGCAAAGCGGGCGATGTCGTTGCGATCGAACGGCGTGCGCAGACGGGACAACTCGATCAAGTGTTGTACCAATGGAACGGCCTTTTCGACATGCGCCAACTGTCCGGACAAGATCAGATAGTCGCCGCGAAGGACGAGCCGAATATCATACAGGCTCGTGATTTCTCGCATGTTGGCATCGTTCGCCCCGGTCAAGAGTAGGGGGTCGACTCCCTCCGCATCGAGGCGGTGTTCCACTATCGAACTCTGACCGGAGGTCATGTCTCGTGACGTCCCGTTTCAGTCGTATGTAGCTCGGCCGATTCGCTCCCGCCGGGCTGCGCGTCTTCTGCCGCGGCCTCTCCCGGCAAGGCAACCGCCTGCGAAGCAGCAGCCTGCCTCAGGGATAGACCGAGCTCAGCGAGATCGTCTGCGTCAAGAGCCGTCGGCGCACCCTCCATGAGCGCGCGAGCCGCGGTGGTCTTGGGGAACGCGATGACCTCTCTCAAGCTCTCCGCGCCCACAAAGAGCGCGACCAGCCGATCGACTCCGAACGCTACGCCCCCGTGGGGGGGCGCCCCGGCGGAAAGGGCACCCAAAAGAAAGCCGAACTTCTGTTCGATCTCGTCGTCGTCCAAGCCGAGGAGACGGAGGATCCGGCGTTGAAGCGAGGGATCGTGGTTACGGATGCTCCCTGAGCCGAGCTCAACCCCATTAAAGACGAGGTCGTACGCAAGACCACGCACGCCCAACGGCTCCTCTCCCAGTCGGCCTTCGTCTTCCGGATGGGGCATGACGAACGGATGGTGGTTCGCCCCCAGAGTACCGTCGGGTCGCTCCTCGAAGACCGGAAAATCCAGGACCCAGAGCCAAGCGTTTTCCCTCTCCTTGGGGATGTTCAGCGCCTCGACCGCAGCCAATCTCGTTGCTGACAGGGCCGGCGAGGTCATCGCATCCGGTCCCGCCGCTACGAGCAAGAGGTCGCCAGGATTTGCCCCCAATTCACGATACGCTTGTTCGTCCATAAAACGTGCGAGAGAGCCCGACCCACCGTCATCCGTGCGCTTGGCCCACAACAACCCGGGCGCACCCGCAGCCTTGGCGCGGCCTTCGAGCGCCTCGATTCGTTTTCGGGAAAGTGACGCCCCGCCCTCGACTCGGAGTCCGCGGACCCGCCCCCCTTCACCCACCGCGCCAGAGAACACGGGGGCATTCAACCTCGCGAGAGCGGTCGTCCAATCCTGAATTTCCATCCCGTAGCGGAGATCCGGCCGGTCGGTACCGTACCGCTCCAGAGCCTCGGCGTGGGTGATCCGTACAAACGGGGCGGAAGCCTCGATTCGTGGCGCCTCTGCGGCCAGCGCGACCATGAGGCCCTCCATCCACTTGAGAATATCATCGGTATCGACAAAAGACGCCTCGACGTCGATCTGGGTGAACTCGGGCTGGCGGTCCGCCCTCAGATCTTCGTCTCGGAAACAGCGCGCGATTTGGAAGTAGCGGTCGAATCCTGCAACCATGCAGATCTGTTTGTAGATCTGCGGACTCTGAGGCAGCGCGTAGAATTCACCGTGGTGTAGTCGACTCGGCACCAAGTAGTCCCGAGCACCTTCGGGGGTCGGCTTCGTCAGAATCGGAGTCTCGATCTCGATGAAGCCGAGTCGATCCAGGTAGTTCCTACACGCGAGGAGCAGCCGGTGTCGCAGTTCGAGGTTCTTCTGAAGCTCGGGGCGGCGTAGATCGAGCACCCGATGCTTCAAACGGAGTTCTTCCGAAGGCAATTCGTCTTCAGGTCCGCGATATACCGGGATGGCCGGCGTGTCGGCCTCGGTCAAGTGCCGAAGGCTCGTGGCTCTGACCTCGATTTCTCCGGTCGGGATCTCGGCGTTCCAGTTCTCACGAGGGCGAACCACGACGAATCCAGTCACCGCGATGACGTCCTCGGCACGAAGCTGGTGAGCGAACTCGAGCGAATCGGCATCGGTCCAATCCGGCCCAATGGAAACCTGGACCAAACCGCTTCGGTCCCGGACATCGAGGAAAATCAGCCCGCCGAGATCCCTCCGCCGATGAACCCACCCCGCCAACTCGAGCTGCGCCCCTGCGTCCTCAGAGCGAATTCCCCCCAGCATCCGAGTGCGAAGTGCGGTTCGTTCGATATCGGTCTGGTTCATGATCAAAGTGAACCCGCTGTCGGAGTAACCGGGCTCGGTGAACTCACGTTGCCACCAAACCGAGAGAAGAAGCGCGAAAACAACACCAAGCCGAGTACGACCCCGACGCCATCCGCGACCCAATCCCCGACGCTGACATCACGTCCAGGGACAAAATTTTGGTGCCATTCATCCAAGGCGCCGTACCCCACACCGATGAGTAAAATCATCACCCACGGAACGCTTGATCCGGTGCTTCGTTTTCCCCACCCGAGACACAAACCCAGAATCAAGTACAGCCCCCCATGGGCGAGCTTGTCAGAACCTGTCGGCAAGTCCGTACCGGACCACTGCAACTCGCTCAATAAAAAGAGGACCGCCGCCCAGAGAGCGGCCGGCCCCCAGCCGAAAACCCGACCCATCACCGAGCGCTCGATAAAGGATACAGTACCGGGCCCTCCTCGTGTGAAAAATTGGGAACGCTTCAAGTCTAACTCGGGCATCTAGGCGATACAAGAAATCGTCGTACCCTTAGGTGTGGCGTTATCTTTCCCCGTTATCGTTGCACCGGGACTCCGAAGCGATCGGGCGGCTCCGGCCCGAAGGACACCATCGATGCCCACCAAGAAAACCGATCTCATCGGCCTCCCGCCTGACGGGCTCGAGGCCGCCCTCACCCGGCATTTTGCGGCGCGTGGGCAGCCGACATACCGAGTCCAGCAGGTCAGAAAGTGGGTCTTCGACGAATGCGTCCCGATCATCGCCGGGATGACCAATCTTCCGGCGTCTGAGCGCGACGCGCTCGAGGCCGAATTCTCCCTTCTGGAACCCATCGCCGACACGGTATCACGCTCTTCGGACGGGACGGTCAAGCACCTGTGGAGACTCGAGGACGGAGAATTGGTGGAGTCCGTTTTGATCCCGACCACGGACCGTTTGACCCTCTGCATTTCTTCCCAGGCCGGATGCGCGATGGGTTGCACGTTTTGCGCGACCGGCTGGGCTGGGTTCCAGCGTCAACTCACCGCCGGCGAGATCGTGGCCCAGTACCGAGCCTCCCGGAGGTGGGCGCTCGAGCACGACTACGGGCGAATTTCCAACATCGTGTATATGGGAATGGGAGAGCCGCTCAGTAATCGACGTGCGCTGCACCCGTCTTTGACGATTCTGAATCAGGGATATGGTGTCGGCGCACGGCGGATCACCGTCTCAACCGTCGGTGTGGTCCCGGGCATCCTCGAGTTGGCGGCACGCGAAGAGCAGTTTCGGCTGGCGATCTCACTACACGCGCCCGAATCCGAACTACGGAGCCAATTGATCCCCCTCGAAAAGCGATACCCGCTGGAGGAAGTCATGGCCGCGCTCGTCCGGTTCGACAAGGCCGGCGGACGGAGAATCACGTTCGAGTACACGATGATCCGGGGTATCAACGACGCGCCCCACTTGGCGTCCGGCCTCGCCGATCTCGCTTCCTCCGTCGACGCTTTCGTAAACCTGATCCCCTTCAATCCGATCCCTTACCAGGACTGGAAAGCGAGCCACGGGAAGCGCATCGAGGAGTTTCGTTCTGAGCTGGAGCGCCGCGGTGTGGCCGTGGCGGTCCGGGTGCCACGGGGACGGGACATCGACGCGGCGTGCGGTCAGCTTCGGGCTACCCGCATGTCGGGCGTCAGCTGACGTAAGAAGGCCTCAACGTATACGGGATATGATCCGACCCCCGCGGACTTCACGAAGCCAGGGGAACGGCCTGAAAGAGCCCTTGTTGTAAGAGAAGTAAATGATGGAGGCGCGCCCCTCTATCCGCCAACCCTCCAGCAGCCCCCAGTAACGGGAATCCAGGCTCGTGTCCCGATTGTCGCCGAGCATGAAGTAGCGGTCCTCGGGGATGACCAGAGGACCCCAGTTGTCGCGCGTCGGGCGGTACGTCGCTTTCGACACCGAGTCGACCAGATTATCCGCTTGCCACGACATCCACGCGTGAGGGTCATCCCCCGCGGGATCGACGTGTTTGATGTAAGGCTCGTCCTGGACCTGACCGTTGAGCGTCAGGACAGCATCCTTCATCGAAACCGTGTCGCCCGGCATGCCGATGAGGCGTTTGACCAGTTTGAGATCGGGTTCGTGTGGCGGATCGAAGACCAGTACGTCCCCGCGACGGACCGCGGAATATCCGGGAATGCGCAGTTGCGTACCTGGAATCCGGACCCCCACGGCGGCCCGATTCGCGATCAGAAAGTCCCCGACCAATAACGCGTTTTCCATGGACCCCGACGTGATCACGAAGGTCTGAAGAATAAACGTGCGAATGACGAGGAAAAGCACCCCGGCCACCATCAACGATTTGACCCACTCTCCGACCGTGCCGTCGGGCTTGTCGGCTTGTGTCCTCGCGTGCGCCCTGGCCCTGATCTCGGCTCGGGCTTTGGCATCGCCTTTGGCCTTCACGTCAGTCGGTTTCGCGTCCACGACTGCGCCGCCACCCTTCTCTTTCTCTCCGCCGTTACTTCGTCGCTTCTTCTTCGCCATAGTCGCCTATCGTAGAAACCTGCGCGGGTCCCACCAAGGGGGATCCTCTACTCCACCCACGTCCCCGCGCCCGCCCACGTCGGGAGTCCACCCGCGCCCAAGCAATACGGTGACATCAAGGTAAAGGTTCGTATCGGGTTGGCTCTCGACCCATTGTGTACCGAGCGCTTTCCCCACCGCCGCAGCCGCTCGTGGCCTCGCCGATCGGTCGAGCACGACGGTAGAGTCCTGCCCAAAGGCATCCGCGTTGCCGAAGTATACAACGTCGAAACCCCTGTCCCGAAGGTGTTCGGTAGCCAAACGCGCCATGCCCACCGTTCCCCCGGCATTGAGGACCTCCACCCGGACGCGGCCCAACCCGTCGGCGGTAGCATTCAGAGGCACCGGCACCACGAGTTCCTGCTGAGGCGCGGGGTAGTACTGCGACACCGCCAACCCTATGAAAATTCCCGTAGCCAGGACGAGGCAAACGCCCGTGATCGCACGGAAGCGCCCGCTCATTCCCTCCCCTTCGCCAGGACGTTCCAAAGCCCAAGCGTTTGAGGGGGAACGAACCGCCTCTTTTTGATCAAGAACTGAACTCGTCTCCCGACGATGGCTTGCGCCACCGAGTCGAGGCCGGCCGGCATTTCAACACGCTGCCGGGCTCTCCATTTGGGTTGGAGTTTCCTCCCGGGCTCCAAGAAGTCCGCCACGTAGAGCGCTTTCCCGATATCATCGAAATCTGGGCTTCCAAGCGAGTGAAACGCGATGGCCGTAAGCAAGGGTTCGTCCTCCACCCCGGCCAGACGAAGTCGATCCGCCGCGGCGGGACCGTGGATCACCTCATCCGGAAGATGATCCAACGGCTTGGACAGGCCGGCGCGGAGATCGCCCGGGTCAGCGTCGCGTAATACGTCATGAAGATAACCCGCGGCGCTCCAACGCTCGATTTCCCACGGGTCATCACCCCGGACCTCGCCCCACTCCCGGAGCAGCGTCGCCACCCTCCCCATGTGTGCCCTTCGTTTCTTGCGGGCAACGGCCCAATCCGGTAGCACGCCCGTGGCCGCTGCGGCGACCCAGGGATGGAGTTCGCTCATTGGTGGCTTCCCACCGGGATCAACCGGCTTTCCATAGTCATGCAGAACATGCGTTCGGACATCGCTCAGCCATAGAGGACATAAGGAAAAGCATAGCCGAGGGCCTACCAAACGGCCAGCCGCCACCGGTTCTACACTATCTTGTCCTGATGACCATGCGATGGGATCCGATCCTGACCGCCGCTGTGGCGGCCGAGCTGAACGAGGCCCTGGCCGGTGCGCGGCTGACGGGGATTTTTCTCGATCACGGCGCGACGACCCTCCACGTGTACTTTCGCGACCGGACGGTCCTGGTGGATCTGACGCCCAAGAGTCTTGGCCTCGAGGTCCTCGAGAAGTCCGCACCCCCGGAAGGGAGCCGCACTTTCCCGTGCATTCTCGGATCGGTTCAGAGTATTCCGGACGAAAGAGTGCTCGTTTTTGTTCTGACCCGGATTCGCGGATTGGGCGGCCCGGTTCGGATCGTCGTCGATTTCGTCCCTAGCCGTAGCAACGCTTCGGTGGCCGAGGGGGACGACTGGACCGTCCGACACGTCCTGGTGCCTCGGTCCGGGACTCGAGCACCTCGGATCGGCAGCCCCTACCCCAAACCGAGCTCGGACCGGCGCGGCGTGAGTGAGCTTTTGGCTTTACGAGACTGGCTGGAAATCCTCGAAGCCGAGGAGACGCTCGCTGGAAGAAGGCAGCTTCTCCTTCATAAGGTCGCTTTTACGTCTTCTCTCAACGCCGACGCACTCGTGATTGGCTCAGACGAGGGGGGCGGACAAACGTCGCTACAAAATGGCTACGTGCTTTGGAGCCGGCTGAGGGAGATCGCTCTGGGAACCGGCGCGGGCCACCCGGCGGGCGCGGGCGCCGGGCAGTCTCGCAGCGCCGCTTTTGTGCTTCGATGCGAGTGGGGAGACCAACCGTACCCGGTCGAGCTGCCCGGGCCGGATCTCCGAACGGCCGCATCGCTTCTCGCAGCGGTCGCAGAAGTTCGGCGGGCCGCTGGTGCCGGGGCGGTCCTCACGCCGTCGCGATGGACGGACGTCTTGAAGCGAACCCTGCGCGCCTCGGGGAAGAGGCTCGGCAAGCTCACGCGGGAACTCGCGGCGACTGCGGACCCACAAAGCCTTCGGAGCCAAGCCGACATGATCCTCGCCCATCTCCACCTCGTGAAAAGGGGAGCCACCGAGGCGACATTTACCGGATTCAAGGGGACACCCGAAACCATCGTGCTCGATCCGACGCTTTCGCCTCAGAAGAATGCCGAGCGGTATTACGATCGGGCCGGTCGCGCAGACCGGGCGCGAGCAAACCTGCCATCGATGATCCAAGACGCGGAGTCCCACGTCGCCGAGCTCAGCCAACTTCTGGACCGGGTCCTAGCCGGGGCGGCCTCGGAGGAGGAGGTCCGCGGGGCGCTCCCCGAACCGGGGGGGGGAGGCCGGGGCCGGCCCGACCCGTCCACACCCGTCCTTCCCTACAGACTCTATCGGACGTCCGGAGGGTTGGAAGTTCGCGTTGGCCGTGGCGCAAAAGCCAACGATCAATTGACCTTCAAACACTCTGCACCCAACGACATCTGGCTTCACGCCAGACATTCGGCGGGCGCCCACGTCGTTCTTCGCTGGACGACGCAAGACTCACCGCCGTCTCGCGACTTGGAAGAAGCGGCCATCCTAGCCGCACTGCATTCCAAGGCGCGATCTTCGGGAAGCGTTCCGGTCGACTGGACGAGGAGGAAATACGTTCGCAAGCCCAGGAAATCTCCTCCCGGACGCGTCCAGCTGGATCGCGCTAAAACGCTGTTCGTCGAGCCCGATCCGTCGCTGTTGGATCGTCTCAAACTCGGGGAGTAGAAGGCTACGAACTATCCCGAGCGTTGGGGCCTTCGTCCATCGCAGACCTCAGCGTGGAGAGGAAGGCGCCCGCGCCCTCCGGGCCGCGCTGATCAAGGGCCTGGATGAGGGCGCTGCCGACGATCACGCCGTCTGCGACCGCGCTCACGAGCGCAGCCTGCTCAGGCGTCGAAATTCCAAAACCCACAGCCACCGGAAGCTCGACGATTTCGCGGAGAGCACTCACTTCCGCCTCCAAGTCCTCCGCCAAGGCCTCACGGGCCCCCGTCACTCCCGTTCTCGAGATGTAGTACAGAAAACCCTGTCCCTGCTTGCCGATCGCGGAGGCCCGGTCCCGTCCGGTCGTGGGAGCGATCAAACGAATCAAGTCGAGAGGCGACGTGAGAATGACGTCCTCGATGAGCGGGTCGGCTCCGGTAGGCACGTCCGTGAGTAGCAGCCCCTGTGCGCCGGCCTGATCGGCATCCTCGAGGAACGCCTCGAGGCCGTACCGAAGCAGCGGGTTCATATAACTGAAGAGAACCACCGGCGTATCCGACTCTCGTCTGAATTCGGCCAGGATCTCGAGCGTCCCCTCAACCGTCATGCCTCCCTCGAGTGCCCGGAAAGTGGACGCCTGGATCGTAGGGCCGTCCGCGAGCGGATCGCTGAACGGGATCCCCAGCTCCAACACGTCGCCACCGGCCTCCGCGAGGCCCCCAAGGACGTCGACCGTCGCCGCACGGGACGGAAATCCCGAGGTCACGTAGGGGACCAGCGTGGCACGCCCCTCAGCTTTGCGCTCCGCAAACCTCTCAGAAATAGTCGGCATAGGACTTCGTAACAGTTTGGCAGAAGGGCGCTCGAACGCTCGACCTCAAATGAGGTAGTCGCTGACGCGGATGCCGTACTGCTGCGCCTCCGTCGTCTTCACAATCGTACGCTCGCCCAAAGAAAGTTCCAACGTGACGGGCGTCTCGAGGGGAGCCCCGTTGGCGTCCTCTTCGGCCTCGGCGTCATCGTATTCCCCCCGAAGGACTTGAGCCAAATCGGCGCGGTCCTCTAAAGGCTGGGCGGTAGGGGTTTCTGCACCGTCGGTGATCTGGTCGATGCACCGGCACTGAAAAAACTCTAGGTCCTGCTCCCAAAGCATGGTCAGGAGATCCTCCGACTCCGCGCTCTTGAGCATTTTCGCCTGCTGGAGGACCCCCAGAACCAAGTCGAGTTCGTGGCCTTCGACGCCTGGGAGGAACGTGACGTCGCGGATACCATCCTTGTAAAGCAGGAACGCCAACGAATCCGAGCGAGAAGAATTTTCGTAGATCTGCTCGCCCGCCAACAAAAACTGGTGCTCCCCGACTAACAGATTAAGTCCCTCGACCTCCTGCCAAAGTCCTTCAAAAGCCTCACGCAGTGTGCTTAAAAACCGCTTGCGCACGGGGTTGTGTTCATCGTAGAGCTGAAACGACCGAAGTGCTTTGACTAAAACGCCAAAAAGCTCCCGAACTTGCTCAACCGGAAGGTCGTCACCAGGGTCGTCGCCCTCTCCCCAGTCTTCAAGCTCAACCGAAGTCTGGTCGGAGATATCTGGGGGAGTGTCGGTCAATGGTCTCTCGCGCTGATTTCGGAAACGTCTGTTTCAAAGATAACAATCTCTTTCTTCGACGCGAGCAACATGTGTAACGTCCTTGTCACCCCTCCCGCTCAAGCACACGAGCAGTGCCCCACGTCCTCGGTACTCCCGGGCGATTTTTTGTACGTGCGCGATGGCGTGGGCGCTCTCAAGAGCCGGAATGATCCCCTCCAACACGGACAATTGGTGAAACGCGCTGAGGGCTTCCTCATCGGTGACGGAGACGTATTGGGCCCGTCCGGTGTCCTTTAGATGGGAGTGTTCTGGGCCGACCCCCGGGTAGTCGAGACCAGCCGAGATCGAGTGTGCCGGCGCCACTTGACCATCGGAATCTTGCAGGAGGTAGCTCATGGCCCCATGGAGAACTCCTGGCCGTCCCGCCGAGAGAGTCGCGGAGTGTTTTCCGGAATCGAGGCCCTCACCCGCCGCTTCGACACCGATCAATTCGACGCCGTCGTCCTCTCGGAAGGCCTGGAATATGCCCATCGCGTTGGAGCCACCACCGACACAGGCCACGACGGCGGCGGGCAAGCCCCCGGTACGGTCGAGGATTTGTCCACGGGCCTCTTCACCGATCAGTGCTTGGAAGTCCCGGACGATACGTGGGAACGGGGAAGGACCGACGACCGAACCGATGATGTAGTGCGTCGTTTCGACGTTTGTAACCCAATCGCGGATGGCTTCGTTGGTCGCGTCCTTGAGCGTACGTGTACCCGATGCGACCGGCCTCACCTCCGCCCCAAGCAGCTCCATTCGGTAGACGTTCAATGCCTGGCGCTCTACGTCCACCTCTCCCATGTATACGATACACTCGAGGTCGAAGAGCGCGCACGCGGTGGCGGTCGCAACTCCGTGCTGACCGGCTCCGGTCTCCGCAATAATGCGGCGCTTTCCCATCCGGCGGGCAAGAAGAGCCTGCCCGATCGTGTTGTTGATCTTGTGCGCGCCCGTGTGGTTGAGGTCTTCCCGCTTGAGAAAAATCGGGCATCCCTCGACGGATGCTTCCAATCGCAAGGCGCGATAGAGGGGCGAGGGACGGCCCACGTAGTCGCGAAGCAGCTCGTCGAGATCTTCGCGGAAGCCCGAATCGGCCGTCGCCTCTCGGTAGGCAGCTTCGAGTTCGTCCAGAGCCGTGATCAGCGTCTCCGGAACGTACCGGCCACCGAATGGGCCAAATCGTTCGCCTTCAGATTTCATGATGTCCGCAACCTGCCATCGTTTGCGCTCACGACCCGCCTCGGGCGTTTCGTATGAATGCCCGGACCAACTCCGGATCCTTACGTCGCACGTGGAGCTCGACACCAGAGCTGACGTCGACCACGTCGGGTCGAAGAGCACGGACGGCGTCCGCTACGTTTCCGGGCGTAAGGCCCCCCGCCGCGACCAGCGTGACCTCGTCGGAAATTTGATCCCTCAGCACCCTCACACCCTCCCACGAGAACGATTTCCCACTCCCGCCAGCCTGGTCGGGATGCCACCCGTCCAGCAGCAGACCGTCCACTGACGCGCCCAGGGCCTCCACCGCCTCCGCCAAATCCTCGGGGTCTCGAACCCGAACCGCTTTCCAAATCGCCCACTTTCCTCGGCGGCGCAACTCCTCGACGTAGTCGCGATCCTCTTCGCCGTGCAACTGGATCACCGAGGCACCGGACAAGGTGGCGATACGAACGGCCTCGTCCAAGGATTCGTCAACGAGCACCGCCACCAGAGGAGCCTCGACAACGAGCCCAATGTCCACTGCGTCGTCGGGCAGAATGCTCCTCGCAAAGCCCTGCGAAAGAATCATGCCGAGGTAGTCGGCCCCCAGCTCCTCCGCCGCGATGGCATCTTCCATCGTAGTGATGCCACAAATCTTGACGGCGAGTTCTCTCATCTCGAACCGATGTTCACCGCGGACACCGCCTTTGGCGAGCCAACGCTGTGACGCCGGCGCCCGGATCCTCTTGTCTAAGGAGCGACTCTCCCACGAGTACCGCGTCCGCTCCCTTCTCTCCGACCCTGGCGACATCGGCCGGCGTGTGGATCCCGCTTTCGGACACCAGAACCACGTCGGGGGGGACTCGAGCCGCCAACGAAAGGGTAACATCGATCCGCGTTTCAAACGTTCGTAAGTTGCGGTTGTTGATGCCGAGCAGCCTCGCCCCGGCGGCGAGACCCCGCTCGACCTCCACGGCATCATGGGCTTCCACAAGCGCCGACATCCCGAGCTCCTCCGCCAGGATTCTCAACGAACCGAGCCTCGCATCGTCGAGGATCCGAACGATCAGTAGAATCGCATCCGCGCCGGCCGCACGCGCCTCGTACACCTGCGACTCGTCTATGACGAAGTCCTTACGAAGCAACGGAATGTCTACGAGCTCACGCACGGACGTGAGGTCTTCGAGACAACCACCGAAGTACTCCGCATCCGTAAGAATACTCAGAGCGGCGGCCCCCCCCGATTCGTAACTCGGTCCAAGGCCGAGTGGGTCGAGATCGGTACGGATCGCCCCAGCACCGGGTGAGCGACGCTTGATCTCGGCGATGACCGCCACCGCATCCCCGGCGCGGAGCGAGCCACAAAAATCCCTCGCGGGCGGCGTGTCCTCGGCCCGATCCCGGAGCCCAGGAAGACCCCCCCGCAAAGCTTCGACTTCGGCCCGCTTGGTCTCGACGATACGCTGTAGGATGTCCTCGGGCGGGGTCATCCTAGCGCTCGTTCGATCACCGCGGATCGGCGGTGACACGCGGGCTTGCATTTCGGGCAACCTTCGGGTAACCTCTTTTCGGGTCTTATTCGGTTTTTCACCATACCAAGGTTGTCGATATGCCCCTGACGAAGCGACAAAAAGAGATTCTCGATCATATTGAGAGCTTCATCGAAAAAAATGGGTACGCCCCGAGCTTCGAAGAAATCGCGGACGCGTTCGGATACTCCTCATTGGCGACGGTACACGAGCATCTGAGCAATTTGGAGCGCAAGGGCTATATCCGGAAGGCCTACAACGAGAGCCGCTCCATCGAGTTGGTCGCCGCGGCCGCGGGTGGAAACAGCGTCGAACTTCCGCTTCTCGGCGCCGTCGCGGCGGGGCTACCCATCGAAGCGATCGAGCAGCACGAGACGCTGGCCGTCCCGTCGGACATGGTGCGGTCCGGAAGCGAGAACTTCGTGCTGCGCGTCGAAGGGGAGTCGATGATCGACGAGCAGATCCGCGACGGTGACTATATCGTGGTGAGTTCCCAGAAGACCGCTTCGGACGGACAGATGGTCGTCGCGCTCGTCGGCGGCGATTCAGCAACGGTGAAGAAGATGTACCGGGAGCCGGACGGCCGAATCCGGCTTCAGCCGGCGAACCCCTCCATGAAACCGATCGTGGAAGATGCACGGAACGTGCGAATCCAGGGCGTCGTTGTGGGCGTCATCCGCAAGTATTGACCGAACGTATCAGCCCGGCCGTGCTACCACGCCGCCACGACCACGACCACACGTACGTTCAGCCTTCGGATCGGGTCGCTTTTCGCAGGCTTTCGAGCGCGTCGATCGCACTTCCGTCGTCGATGGCCTCGGCGGCGGCGGCGATACCCCCGCCGAGCGAGTCGTGGGTCTCCGCCACGTAGAGTGCGGCACCGGCGTTCATCACGATCGCAGTACGGGGGCCACCCCGCTCCTCTCCACCCAACACGCGCAGAACGATTCTGGCGTTGTCCTCGGGTTCTCCGCCCGCCACCTCTTCGGCAGTGCACGACGCCAACCCGAAGTCCTCTGGGCGGACCGTGTAACGGCTTACCATGCCGTCCTGGAGTTCAGCCACATCCGTGGGCCCCATGGGGCTCACCTCGTCGAGGCCCGCCTCACCATGTACCACGAGCGCCCGGAGATGGCCCAGTTCCTTCAGAGCCTCGAGCACGAGAGGAACGAGCTCAGCGTCAGCGACGCCGACCAATTGCCTGCGCACACCCGCTGGGTTGGTCAGAGGGCCCAGGATGTTCATGACCGTCGGAAACCCCAACTCTCGGCGGACCGGGCCCACGTGGCGCATGGCGGGGTGAAGCAACGGAGCGAACATGAAGACGATGCCCACTTCATCGAGGACCCTGGTCATCTCTTCTGGGCTGAGCTCGATCCGTACGCCAAGCGCTTCGAGCACGTCCGCGCTCCCACTCCGGGAGGTGAACGAGCGATTCCCGTGTTTGGCGATCCGCGCGCCGGCACCCCGAGCGACGATGGCGGCTGCCGTCGAAATGTTGAACGTGGTCACGGTTCCACCGCCGGTTCCGCAAGTGTCGATCAAAGAGTCCGGCGACGCCGACGCGATCGAAATCATGGCCTTTCGGAGAGCCCTCACGCCTCCAGCCACCTCGACCGGAGCAACACCTTTGACCCGAAGCGCCGTCAGAAGGGCGGCCATTTGCACCGGCGTCGCTTCTCCCTCCATAACGACGTCGAACGCGAATTCGGCCTCGAAGGCCGTCAGATGCTGACCTGCGGCCGCCTTTTGGATGACCACCCGAAAGTCGAAGGGTTCCAATGGATGCGCTGAATTTTGACTCATTCTTACGCCCTGCCTAACTTCCGGACGTGAACGCCGTGAAGGACAAACGCTTCAAGCTGATTCTTCAATATGATGGATCCGGCTTCCACGGCTGGCAAATGCAGCACGAGGAACGCACGGTCCAAGGGGAGCTCGAAGCCGCCCTGGAGCGCCTCACGAATGCTCGTCGCCCGGTGATCGGGTCTGGAAGAACCGATCGTGGGGTTCATGCGACCGGCCAGGTGGCGGTCGCCTCCCTTCCGGGCAATTGGCAGCCCGAAAAACTAGAGAAGGCCTTGTCTGCTGTGCTGCCGAAGGACATCTGGATCGAGAGCGTAGAACTCGCCTCCCCCGATTTTCATCCCCGCTACGATGCGGTTAAGCGGACGTACGTCTACCATCTCGGAATTTCGGCGGAGTCGGCTTCGCCCTTTCACCGCCGCTGGTGCTGGCCACTCGCCAAACCGACAGACGTATCGCTTCTCCAGAGCGCGGCCGACGTCATCGTCGGAGAGCACTCTTTCAAGGCGTTCGCGAAGTCTGGGCAACCCGAGCGCGGGGACCGCTGCAACGTGTTCGAAGCCCGTTGGGACCCCTGGGAGAAGCTAGGGCTTACCCTGCGGATCAGCGCCAACCGCTTCCTTCACCACATGGTGCGATATCTGGTCGGAACGATGGTGGATATCGCGCGACGCAAACGACCTCTGGAGGACCTCCAACCTCTTTTGGAAGAGCCCGACTGCGGCCTGCTCACGTCGCCTCCGGCCCCTCCTACGGGTTTGTTTCTCCACCATGTCACGTATCCGGCCCACCCCTCTGCGCTCGAGAGGGGATCTCCCCTAACGGAACACACGACTTCATGAAAATTTTCCTCGACACTGCGGACATCGACGAGATCCGCCGGGCAGCCGAAGCGGGCCTGATCGACGGCGTGACCACAAATCCGTCGCTCATGGCGAAGGTAGGAGCGGAGCGTGAGCCAGCGGAGCTGTTTTTGGATATTTGCGAGGCCGTAGACGGGCCTGTCAGCGCCGAGGTCGTCGCACTGGACGCCGAGGGCATGCTCGAGCAGGGCCGTCGTCTCGCGAAAATTCATGACAATATCGTGATCAAGGTTCCGCTTACCGAATCGGGGCTCGTCGCGTGCCGTACTCTTACGAAGGACGGCATTCGTGTGAACGTGACGCTCTGTTTTTCGCCGACCCAAGCTCATCTCGCCGCTAAAGCCGGGGCCACATACATCTCACCGTTCATCGGCCGAATCGACGATGTAGCCGGAGACGGAATGGAGTTAATCAGCCAGATCCGGCAGATTTACGACAACTACGACATCGATACCGAAATATTGGCGGCGTCGATCCGACACCCACAACACATGGTTCAGGCCCTCTTGATCGGCGCCGACTGTAGCACTTTACCACCGAAAGTTCTGTATCAGTTGTTGAAACATCCTTTGACGGACCAGGGCCTCGACGGCTTCCTCGCGGACTGGCAATCCCTCGGACGGGATCTGTGAGGGCTGTGCATCGGCGGGCCTATCGTTCACGATCTTGAATCCGTGGCTGACCCGACGATGAGTCTTCACAAAGTCAAAGCGATGTTGCTTTGTGCCGCTGCTATTGCGGTCCCCCTCGTGGGCTGCGAAGACGTCGGCAGAGCCCGCACCTCGGCGCTCGCCCTTGAAACGGCAGGGATCCCTCCGCTTTCCGCGGCGAGCGGGCAGGCCGCAGCGGGCCGGCCCCAGTCTCCCTCAGACCCGATTTCGGCCTCGAGAAACACGGCGATTGTCGAAGCAGCCGCTCGGGTGGCGCCTGCTGTGGTGAGCGTCAACGTGATCCGAACTGAGCAGGTAGAAGCCCGATCCTTCTTCGACCCTTTCCCCATGCCTCGCACCCGACGAAGTCGGGGCCTGGGATCCGGATTCATCGTCAGCGATGGCGGCGTGATTCTCACCAACGATCATGTGGTCCGCGACAGCGAGCGTATCATGGTGACGCTCCCCGACGGCCGGGACTTCGAAGCCGACTTGCTCGGCACGGACCAACTCACCGACGTGGCTGTGCTGCGAATCCGAGGAGACAACTTGCCCATCGCGCCCGTGGGCACGTCGGAGGGACTGCTCATCGGTGAGTGGTCGCTGGCCATCGGCAACCCGTTCGGCAACCTCTTCTCCAATTCTGAACCATCGGTGACCGCAGGCGTGATCAGCGGGACCGGGCGGCACATCATTCCGGACGACGAAGACCGCGTGGTTTATTTGGGAATGATCCAAACCGACGCGTCGATCAACCCCGGGAACTCGGGTGGGCCCTTGGTGAACTCCGTCGGCGAGGTCATCGGTGTGAACAGTTCGATTTTCTCCCGTAGCGGGGGGAGCGAGGGCCTTGGGTTCGCCATACCGATCGACCGGGCCCTCCGGGTGGCCACCGATCTCCTGGCCTCGGGCGGCGTCAATCGCGCCTGGCTCGGCTTCGAAGTGGACGCCGGCGAAGAGGACATTTGGGGTCGAACCCATGGAGTAGCGGTATCCAGCGTATCGCCGTCTTCTCCAGCGGCGCGCGCCGACATTTCGCGGGGGGACCGAGTGGTCAGCGCCAACGGCAGGGCGCTACGGACGCTGCTGGACTTCGAGTCCTTGATCTTGGACCTCCGCGAGGGTGAGTCCATCGAGTTGGGAATCGAGGGACGCAAGGGCATCGTGACGCTCATATCCGAGGCGCTTCCGTCCGTCTCCGCGGGGCGGGTCACGGCTCTGGACCAGATGGAGTTGATTACGGTCACACCCGCCATCGTGGCCGAACGCAACCTCAGCTACGAGACAGGGGCGCTCATTGTCGATATCCAACGCGACCTCGAGGGCCTGATCGGCTTACGAGCGGGCGACGTGATCCTTCAGATCGATCGGCTCCGAGTGGAGTCGGCGGAGCAAGCGGCCGAGATCCTGCGACAAGCGTCTGGGCGGGTCGCGGTCTACATCGAACGGAACGGAGAAGTGACGGTGCGGCGCCTCATTTTCGGCAGGCCCCGTGGCTGAAGACTTAGACCGCTATGTCCATCCCCTCGGGGAGCGCTACGCCTCCCGAGAGATGCAGGCCATCTTTGCACCGTCGAATCGTTACGGAACGTGGAGGCGTCTATGGTTGGCACTCGCTGCGGCCCAACACGAGTTGGGGCTCCCGATTTCGCAGCAGGCGCTCGACGAGATGCGAAGCGGACTCGACGAAATCGACCTCAAGAAGGCCGCGGAGTACGAGAAGCGGTTCCGTCATGACGTAATGGCCCACGTGCACCTCTTCGGAGACGTGGCCCCCGCTGCGCGCGGTATCATCCACCTCGGCGCGACCAGTGCCTTCATCGGCGACAACACGGATCTCGTCCTCCACCGACAGGCTCTTGTTCTGATTCGTGACCGGGTGATCCGATGTGTTTCGCGTCTGGCTCAATTCGCGGCGGAGTATCGCGACCTCCCCACGCTCGGCTACACACACTTTCAACCCGCCCAACCCACGACCGTCGGGAAGCGGGCCACGCTCTGGCTTCAAGACCTACTTCTCGACGTCGAAGAACTCGACTTTCGCCTCGAGACGCTCCGCTTCAGAGGCGTACGGGGCACGACGGGCACACAGGCGTCGTTCCTCGACTTGTTCGATGGCGATCACGAAAAGGTGGATGCGTTGGACCAGGCGGTGGCCGAGCGCATGAATTTCGGTGACGGGTACGGGGTTACAGGCCAGACCTACACGAGAAAAGTGGACGCCCAAATCCTGGGAACGCTCGCGAACGTGGCCGCGTCCGCGTCCAAAATGGGCCACGACCTGAGGCTTTTGGCTCATCTGAGAGAGGTCGAGGAGCCGTTCGAGGACGAGCAGATCGGCTCGTCGGCCATGCCTTACAAACGAAATCCGATGCGCGCAGAACGCATCTGCGCGATGGCGCGTCACGTGATTGTCTTGGCTCAGGACCCTCTGTTCACAGCCGCGACCCAGTGGCTCGAACGAACGTTGGATGATTCGGCGAATCGTAGGCTCTCCATCCCGGACTCGTTCCTCGCTTTGGACGGCATTCTGGTTTTATTGGAGAACGTCTCGTCAGGGTTGGTCGTCAACCCTGAAGTCATCCGTAAGAACTTGGAAGAACACCTTCCTTTCATGGCGTCCGAAACCATCCTCATGAGAGCCTCCTCGGCTGGAGGGGACCGCCAAGAACTCCATGAGCGGATTCGAAGCCATTCGATGGCGGCGGCGGGACGTATGAAGAATGAGGGTGCGCCCGCCGACTTATTGGAGCGTATTGCGGACGATGGCGCTTTCGGCATCGGTCTCGATGAATTGCGGAAGATCTGCTCCGCGGAGCGCTTCGTGGGGCGCGCTCCGCAGCAAGTGGATCGGTTCCTCGCCGAGTGGGTACAGCCGGCCTTGGCGCGCCTCGAAGCAGGCGCAAACGAACGTCTTGGAGAACCCGATGTCCGAGTCTGAAATGATGGGCGTGATGGAAACGCAGGTGCCCTTGCCCCTCCTCCACCAGGGCAAAGTCCGGGACGTCTACGACGCCGGGGACGATCGGCTCTTGATGGTCGCGAGCGATCGCGTCAGCGCGTTCGACGTGATCTTGACCCAGCCGATTCCTCGAAAAGGTGAAGTCCTCACGCAGATCACCGCGTGGTGGCTCGACTCGCTTCGTGGATCCATCGACCATCACCTGTTGAGTTGCGATCCTGACGACATCGCTGACCAAGTGCCCGCTTTACGCACGTCGAGAGCGTCCTGGGCGCGCCGAAGCATGCTGGTCCATCGCACCGAACCGGTCCTGGTCGAGTGTGTCGTCCGGGGGTATGTGTCGGGTTCGGCTTGGAAAGAGTATCGGACCTCAGGAACGCTCGCCGGAGAAGCTCTTCCGGTGGGTTTGATAGAGAGTCAAGAACTCCCGGTTCCGATTTTTTCGCCAGCGACCAAAGCGCAGACCGGCCACGACGAGAACATTCCTTTCTCGGGGGTCGTGGATCTGTTGGGGAGCGAAGAAGCCACGCGTCTCAAGGAACTCTCATTCGCGATTTACGGGCACGGGGTGAAGATCGCGAAGGAGCACGGAATCATTCTCGCGGACACGAAATTCGAGTTTGGGCATCACAAGGACGGTCGCCTGCTTCTGATCGACGAGGTCCTCACTCCGGACTCATCCCGATTCTGGCCGGCGGACCTTTACCAAGCGGGGCGCGGGCAACCCTCGCTGGACAAGCAGCCCGTCCGGGACTTTTTGGACGGTCTGTCCGACTGGGACAAGTCCCCGCCGCCCCCGGATCTACCCGAAGCGGTGGTGCGCGAAACGACCGACCGATATCTGGAGATCTTCAGACGACTGACCGGAACCGAGCTCGATGATTTTCGGCCCCCGAATTTCGGGTAACGGCTGAGTGCGCTTCGCCCGCGAAGGCTACCCGTTCATGCTCGGTGCCGCGCTAGCCGGTGGGCTGGCTTGGGGCATCGTGCCGATTTCGGGATCATGGATGATGGTGCCCGCCGGCTTGCTGACCGTTCTTACGGCCTTCGTCTTCTATTTTTTTCGAGATCCCGAACGTGCGGTTCCGACCGGAGAGGGTTTGGTCGTATCTCCGGGAGACGGCAAAATCATCGAGATCCGTGAGATTGACGAGCCGTCGTTCGTGCAGGGGCTGTGCCGACGCATCACGATCTTCCTGAGTGTGTTCAACGTCCACGTACAGCGAGCGCCGCTTTCGGCCGAAGTCATACATCGTGATTATCGTCCAGGTGAATACGCAGTTGCCTGGCACCCAAAGGCCAGCGAAAAAAACGAGCAGGCCTCTTTGGGGTTGAGCGTGCAGGGAAACCGAGTGCTCGTCCGCCAGATCGCCGGGTTGATCGCGCGCCGGATCATCACGTATCCGGAGCAGGGAGATCGCGTCGAGCGAGGCGATCGCATCGGTCTCATTCGGTTCGGCTCCAGAGTCGACTTGTTCATCCCGCTAGATTGGAGTCTCGACTGCGCAGTGGGCGATACGGTGGCCGGTGGATCCACCATCTTGGCCCGCATCGTCGGCCCGAATGAACACCCGGACGGCGGCTTGGACGACAGTCCGAACGACAGCACGAACAACAGCCCGAACGACGGCTCGGAGCGCTACCCGTGATCGATCGAATGAGACCCGCCCGGCGCCTACAGAGGGGCATCATCATCCTGCCCTCTGCGTTTACGATGGCGAACCTGTTCTTCGGGTTCTATGCGATCGTGGCGGCCGACCGGGGCGACTTCGGATGGGCGGGATGGTTCATCGTGTGGGCCGCCGTGACCGATCTGCTCGACGGCCGCATCGCACGCTTCACCCGAACCGGCTCCGCTTTCGGCGGCGAGTTGGACTCCCTGGTAGACGCGATCTCCTTCGGCGTCGCGCCCGCGTTCATCATGTACAAGCTGTACTTCTCCGATGGGGCCTGGAGCTGGGTACTCCCTTTGGTCTACGTGATGGCGGTTGTCGTCCGACTAGCGCGTTTCAACGTGGAACAAGGTGGAGAGGCGAAGCGGCACTTCCATGGGCTCCCCTCGCCCACGCCTGGCATGATCCTCGCGACCTTTTATCCGTTCAGCCAGACGCCCCTTTTCGACACGTACCTCGGAGCCATGCCCTGGCCTCAGATCATGGGCATCCTGCTGATCTTGCTCGGTGCTTTGATGCTGAGCCACGTTCCGTATGGTTTGGTACCGAAGCTGAGTTTTAAATCCACGAAAGGTGTCTTGGTCTCGTTATGGCTTTTCGGGAACGTAATCGCAGCCATCATGTTCCCGGCTCATTACTTCTTCCCGATGCTTTTGGGCTACACCGCCTGGGGCCTGATGGGGTCGGTCATCCACGGTCTGTTGGAGCGTCTCCCTGATCGCGACCCCTTGGAAGACACGTTGGAAGACGATGACGAAGACGGAAACGTAGAGATCCGGCCGGTCGACTACGGAGATTTGGCGCCGAAGGGATTCGACCGTACCCCAACAACTATTCATCTTGACGACATGGAGAGCGAAACGTGAGTCGTTTTCGCCTTGAGATCCGAGTGATACCGCGCCCGGGCCTTCTCGACCCGGAAGGAAAGGCCATCCACCACGCGCTCCGTTCCCTCGACTACGAACAAGTCAGTGAAGTCCGAGTGGGCAAACTTCTCTACCTAGACGTGGAGGCCGCCTCCGGCGAGCAAGCCCGGGAGGGAGCCGAAGCGATGTGCCGTCGACTTCTGGCCAACCCGGTCACCGAGGACTTCGAGATCGAAGTTCGAGATCCCAGCGAGGAGACGGTGCTTGCATGAGGGTCGCCATCGTCACTTTTCCGGGTTCCAACTGCGATTACGACCTCTACAAATGTGTTCAACTCGTCGGAGGAACACCCGAGTTTCGCTGGCACAGGGAAGTCGGTCTCGGCGATGTTGATATGGTCATGCTCCCGGGTGGCTTCTCCTACGGGGACTACCTACGGCCCGGCGCGATCGCCACGATGAGCCCGATCATGGATGCGGTCAAGAATTTCGCCAAAGCCGGCGGCCCGGTCCTGGGGATCTGTAACGGCTTTCAGACTCTCTGTGAGTCCGGCCTGTTGCCGGGAGCACTTTTACGAAATCGCTCGCTTCTTTTTTCGAGCCGTGATGTCCTACTCCGTGTAGAGAACGCGACTTCGATTTTTACGCAGGAGTACGAAGCCGGGCAGATTCTGCGCATGCCGATGGCACACGCCGAAGGCAACTATCACGCCGATGAAGAAACTCTCGACCGCCTCGAAGGAGAGGGCCGGGTTCTTTTCCGGTATACGGACGCAGCGGGGGAAGCCACCGACGGGGCAAACCCCAACGGCTCGGCCCGCTCGATCGCCGGTATCCTCAATGAGTCGGGCAACGTCATGGGAATGATGCCGCACCCGGAACGGGCCGTAGAGCCCATCCTCGGGTCGGTCGATGGTCTCGGCCTGTTTACCGCCCTACTGGCCAACCTCTCTGCTCTGGGAACGACGTGAATCGGGTCCGTTCCTTCAACGCTTTGACCAATGGATTTATTCGATCGTGACCGATAGACCGGGCAGTACCGGAGGCATAACGGTATCGAGCGTCGCCCCGAGGGAGGGCGACCCGAGCATCACGCCGGAGTTGGTGGAGGATCACGGCTTGTCGCCGTCGGAGTATGAGCGTATCCCCAAAATCCTCGGACGAGAGCCCACATACACGGAGCTGGGCGTATTCAGCGCGATGTGGTCGGAGCACTGCGGCTACAAGAACTCCAAGCGTCTCCTAAGCCTACTGCCGACCACGGCCCCATGGGTGATCCAAGGACCGGGCGAGAACGCGGGTGTGATCGATATCGGTGACGGTCTCGCACTGGCCTTCAAAATCGAATCACACAACCACCCGTCGGCGGTAGAACCGTACCAAGGCGCGGCCACCGGTGTGGGCGGCATCCTACGTGACGTGTTCACGATGGGCGCTCGACCGATCGCGATCTTGGACTCGCTTCGCTTCGGCGACCTCGACACCGGACGGGTTCGCTACCTCTTCTCTGGCGTAGTGAAGGGGGTCGGGGATTACGGAAACTGTGTAGGTATACCGAATATCGGTGGTGAGGTCTCCTTCGATCGTGGTTATGAGGGTAATCCGATCGTCAACGCCATGTGCCTCGGACTCATGAATGCCGAGGATCTCATCAAAGGTGAAGCGGAAGGAGTCGGAAACCCGCTCATGGCCGTGGGCGCGCGTACCGGAAGAGACGGAATCCACGGAGCCACTTTCGCTTCGGAGGAGCTCAGCGACGATTCCCAGGCCAGCCGCCCGCGAGTTCAGGTGGGCGATCCGTTCACCGAGAAGCTCCTGTTGGAAGCGAGCCTGGAACTCATCAAGAGTGGCCACATCACCGGTATCCAGGACATGGGCGCCGCCGGCATCACCTCGAGCGCCGCCGAGATGGCGGGCCGATCCGGCAACGGCGTCGAGATCGACATAGCCCTCGTACCGGTCCGCGAACCCGGGATGACGCCGTACGAGATCCTCCTCTCCGAGTCGCAAGAGCGGATGCTGGTCGTCGCGAAGTCGGGGAGCGAACAGGTGGTGCGCGACATCCTGGCCAAGTGGGAGCTCGAGGCCGAGGAGATCGGAGTCGTCACCAACGACGGTCTGTTCCGGGTCCGTGAGGGGAACCGCGTAGTCGCGGAGATCCCCTCCTTGCCCCTGACGGAGGGCTGCCCCACGTATGAGCGAGAGGGCGTCGAGTCCGAAGAAATTCGCGAACTCCGGTGTGCCGATCTCACCAGGTTCAACGAGGTGGACTCGGATCAGTCGGAGGTGTTCCTGAAGTTGATTGGATCACCGAACATCGCCTCCAAGCGCTGGATCTACGGGCAGTACGACACCACCGTGCGCACGGGGACGGCCGTGCGGCCGGGAGGGGACGCCGGCGTGGTGCGACTCCGCGGCACGCGCCGAGCGATTGCCGCAACCACCGACTGCAACGGGCGATACGTGTATCTGAACCCTCGGATGGGAACGCTGGCCGCCGTGTCAGAGGCGGCGAGAAATCTCGTCTGCGTGGGTGCACTTCCCACTGCGATTACGAACAACTTGAACTTTGGAAATCCGCTCAAACCGCATATTTACTACCAGTTCCGCGAATCCGTGCTCGCTATGGCCGAGGCCTGCAAGCTCTTCGAGACGCCGGTTACGGGCGGAAACGTGTCGTTTTACAATGAAACCGATGGGGTGGCGATTTATCCGACCCCGGTGATCGGCATGGTCGGTGTTCTGGACGACGTGGATTACATCACTCGTCACGCCTTCCAGGACGAGGGGGATACCATCATCCTACTCGGCGACAACACGGACCACTTGGGGGCCTCGGAGTATCTCTACGTGATGGAAGACCTGGTCGCCGGAGAGCCGCCCCCCGTTGATCTTCTCGGTGAACGCGGACTCCAGCACGCAGTGCTCGCGATGATCCAACAGGGACTCCTACGCTCTGCTCACGACGTATCGGAGGGTGGTCTCGCGTGCGCGCTGGCGGAAAGTGCGCTTGGAGACGGTGAGAACCCACTGGGGGTCCACGTCACGCTCCGCGACTCCCTTCCCGTGCTTCCGCTGCTTTTCGGTGAGGCCCAGGGCCGCGTCGTGGTGTCGTGCGCTCCAAGCTCGGCGGACGAGATTCTTCGTGTCGCCAAGCGCCACGGCGTGCCATGCCGCGCGGTAGGGCATGTTGTTTCTTCGGATGAGGGCTTCAGAATTGACGGGCGTGCGACAACTCTGGAAGCCGATGTTGCACTCATGGCCGAGCAGTTTTTCGGCGCGATCCCCCGCCTGATGGATGGAGCCGGACCCTCGTGACTTCGAAGTACCTGCCCAAAACGTTCCCAGGACCGGTGGACATACTGGCTTCCGAACTCGATGGACGGCCTCGCGACGAGTGTGGCGTCGTCGGCTTCAGTGGCGTCGATGCGGCCGCGGAGCTCGCTTTTCTGGCTCTCTACTCCCTTCAACACCGGGGCCAGGAGTCGGCCGGCATCTGCGCGCTCGCCGACGGCGAAGCGCGGCTCCACAAGGGCGTGGGATTGGTTGCGGACGTCTTCGACGCTGAATCTTTGAAAGGCCTTCCAGGACGTACGGCGGTCGGACACGTCCGATATTCGACCGCCGGGGGAAGCGTGGGATTAAACGCGCAACCGATCGTCGTGCGTTACGCCGAGGGCGATCTGGCGGTCGCCCACAACGGCAACCTCACCAACGCCCACGACCTCAAGACCCAACTCGTCAGAGAGGGGGCGATCTTCCAGACCACGTCCGATTCGGAAGTGATCGTTCACTTGATCGCGCGGTCTCGCAAAAAATCGATCGACGGCCAAATTTCCGATGCTCTCGGGCAGCTGGAGGGGGCTTTCTCGCTCGTCATTACGGTCGGGGAGGTGATGTACACGGTCCGGGACCCGCGGGGGTACCGACCACTCGTTCTCGGAAAACTCGAAGAGGGGCACGTGGTTGCGAGCGAGACGTGTGCGCTAGACATCCTTGGTGCGACGTACGTGCGGGATATCGAGCGAGGTGAGATCCTCAGGATCGAGGGCGCGAAGATCCAAACGTTACCGGATTTTTCCAGGCCCGAGGCCGCGGCGCCTTGCATCTTCGAGCTGGTCTACTTCGCCCGGCCGGACTCCCATCTCTGGGAAATCTCCGTGGACGGCGCCCGCCGTGGATTCGGACGTCGGCTCGCTGAGGAGCACCCGATCGACGCAGACGCGGTGGTCTCTGTGCCGGACAGTGCAAACTCCGCCGCACTCGGATACAGCGAGCGCAGCGGCATCCCCTTCGAGTTGGGTCTCCTACGAAACCACTACGTCGGACGTACCTTCATCAAGCCGTCTCAGGCGGACCGAGATTTCGGTGCCCGTATGAAGTACAACCCGGTACGTGAAGTGCTGGAGGGCAGACGGGTAATCGTAGTGGATGACTCGCTCGTACGGGGCACGACCAGCCGCAGCTTGGTCAAGTTCATCCGGCAAGCTGGTGCCAAGGAAGTGCACTTCCGGATCGCCAGCCCGCCGGTGCGTTTTCCCTGCTTTTACGGGATCGACATGCCGAGTCGTGAGGAACTCATCGGGTCCAGACTGACTCCAAGTGAGATCGAGGAAGAACTCCAAGTCGATTCGTTGGGGTATTTGTCCCTCGACGGAATGCTCTCCGTCGTGTCCGACCACGGATCGTTCTGCGACGCGTGCTTCTCCGGCGACTACGCTGCGCCGCTCGTCGATGTCGAGATGGGGTTCATCCCGGGGAATCATCCGATCAAATCGGAAATCGTCTCCGCAAAAACTGTGAGCGTCCTCCCTTAGAGCGCCTCTTCGGCCGCTAGACTTCCTTGGCGGAATAATCCTTAGCAAGAAACTTTTCTGCCATTTCGACGATCTCCGACGAACCGATGTACAACGGCGTTCGTTCGTGAATGTCTTCCGGGATAAGATCCATTATTGGGGTTCGGCCGTCCGAGGCACGGCCCCCCGCCTGCTCACAAATCATGGCCATTGGAGCGGCCTCATAGAGGAGCCGCAGCTTCCCGTTCGGGTTGTTGGAGTCCGCCGGGTACATGAACATTCCGCCCTTGAGCAGCGTGCGGTGAAAGTCCGCCACCAAAGAACCGATGTAACGTGAGCTGTAAGAGACGGACCCATCACCGTCCAGCCCCTTCAAGCGCTGCATGAGCCTCTGTTGCCCTAGCGACCAGCGCGGATAGTAGGCCTCATTGATCGAGTACGTCCGGCTCGGCGGATCGGGTATCACGACGTTTGGGTGACTCAGCAGGAATTCACCAATCGACGGATCGAGCGTAAAGCCGTGCACCCCACGCCCGCTCGTATAGACCAGCATCGTCGCCGATCCATAGAGCACGTATCCCGCCGCGACCTGCTTGGACCCGGGTTGCAGACAGTCCTCTACCGTCCCCGCCTCGCCCGCTGAAACCTTTTTGTGGATCGAAAAGATGGTACCGGTCGGAATGTTGACGTCGATGTTCGAGGAGCCGTCTAGGGGATCGACGATCAAGACGTACTTCCCCTTGGGAAACTGATCCGGAATCGGGATGATGTCTTTGGATTCTTCGGATACCATGCAACAGAGCGTGCCCCCATGGTCGAGGGCCCGATAGATGACATCCTCCGCGTAGAGGTCGAGTTTCTGTACGTGCTCCCCTTGTACGTTCGTGTCCCCAGTACCTCCGAGGATATCGACGACCCCGGCCTTGTTCACTTCGCGAGAGATGATTTTTGCCGCGAAGGTGAGGGCGTATAAAACGTTACTGAATACGCCGCTCGCCCCTCGACTCCGTTCCTCTTCGACGATGTGTCTCTCTAGGGTAACGGGACTGTGGTTCGACATGGCTCGTGGGTTGACGTGAGACTCGTCGCGCAGAGGTGGTTTCAAAAACATAGCCGGGCCCAAACCGCGTTCAAAGCATCTCCTCTCCAACATCGCACTCACCACTCCGTCTGGACGTCGTAGAGCCCGCTGCGCCTGGCTCTAATCACGATGTCGCCGCTCACGTCGGTACGGAGGACGTTAGCGCCGGCCGCTACGATTCTGTTCACAACGTCGGCGTGGGGATGGCCGTAACGATTTGTTCCTCCGACCGAAATCACGGCCAGCTTTGGCTGGGTCCGCGCGAGGAGCAAGGGAGAAGTCGAAGTGTTCGAGCCGTGATGACCGACCTTGAGAACCTCCAGTTCGGAAGGAAGATCATCGAGAATCGCCTCCTCCACCTCGACCGGGGCGTCACCCGTCAGGAGGGCCTCGAACTCTCCATATCGAACCAGGAGTACAACGGACGTTGCGTTGGAATCCGTCCCGCCACAGGACGAAGTTGTCGGACCGTTCGGGTGCAAAATGGAGATTTCGACGCCGTCGAGTCGGAGCGAAACCTCCCTCCGTGCTTCAAGCCAAGGGACTTCGTCGCCGCTAGCCGCCTCGAGGACCCCGATGTAGGCGTCCCTGCCCGTCGGTTCAAAAGGGTCAATCACGTACCCGACGTCGAAACCGCGTATGATCGCCTCGGCTCCACCGATGTGATCCAAGTCCGGATGGGTCAACACGAGTGCCTCGATCCTCCCCACCCCCCTACGGCGCAGGTAGGGGAGGACGATTCGGGCACCGGCGTCGAACCTTTGCGCCCGTGGACCCGCGTCCACGACGATCCAGCGACCACCGAGAGATCGGAGGGCCAAAGCATCACCCTGCCCCACGTCGAGAAAAACCATTTCTATCGTGCCAACCCCGGCCGAACGCTCGACGAGCGGGCCCGCGATCGCCCCGGCCCCGGCCCAGGCGGTTATGGTCATCCATCGGGCCCATCGGCGAAGGCGGTTCGCGGTGAAGCGTAATCCGATCAGAGCGGAGACCCCGCCGATCAGCGCTCCAATCAGAGCCGTGTCCCCCACCCAAACGGAGGCCCATGACGGCGACGCACACCAACGAGCCCAGGCTTCCAGCGCCCGGAGCAAAGCTCCCACCCCCCCTGCCAGAAAATGCGAAATCGGCGGTGAAATCCACGACATTCCGATGACGAAAAGTAAGCCGGGAATCGCGGCGCTGACGAGCGGCGTCGCCACAAGCGTGGCCGCCACGCCCACCGTGGATATCCTCCCGAAATGAAAGGCCACGAACGGCATCGTCGCTAGCGTGGCCCCGATGCCCGCCGCTACCGCATCCCTCACCACGACCGGTATGAAGCTCAGGTACGGTGCGTCCAGGTACGCCCTTACGGGGGGCCGGAAAATCACGAGTCCCAGCGCCCCCGCAAAAGACAGCTGGAATCCCGGACGTCCGAGAGCGAACGGATCTAGGAGAAACAGCATGATCCCGGCGGACGCGATGGCGCCGAGTGATCCCGCCGGGCGGGCGCGCAGACGGGCAGCGGCGACGAACGTGAGGATGAGTGCGGCCCGAGTGGCCGCGTCGGGAAAGCCGATCAGACCGACGTAGAGCCAGGTGACCGCCGCCGCATACGCCGGCGCCCGACGAGGGCCTGCCCCCGCCCCCCGAATGACGACACCGACAAGGAGTACGACAACTCCTACGTGGAAGCCCGAAATCGCTAGCAGATGAGCGATCCCGGCCACGGCGAACGCGTCTCGTACGGCGGGGTCCAAAGCTTCCTTCCGCGCCAAGATCAGAGCGCTTGCTAAAGGCCACGTCAGAGGAAGCAACTCCTGCATCCGAGACTCGATCCGCCCGCGCAAGCGCGCCCTGGCCCGCGCGAACCGTGCCCCGGTCACGCGCTCGTCCACCCGCACTTCCGTGAGCAGCAGCAGGCCGGAAAAAGCAGGGACCGCCGCATCCGGGTGCGCGCGCCGCCGCCAGCTTCCTTTCGCGTGCACACGAACCCCGGGGGGCGGCACCGAGCCCGCGCCCCGTTGCAGCGCCCGCACAGAGCCCTCGCAGTCCAAGCCGCCGACCAATCGAAAGGGCCGTGCGCCCCCGCCAGCGCCAGCCTCGAACCAACCGGTGATCGGCCCTTCGGCACCGTCCATAAAATGCAACCTGCAGTCGCGCTCCGTAGCTCGCCCCTGCGCGTGGGCCGCGAGCGCACCCGCGATTACGGTCAACGCCAGGGCGGTAGACACCGCCCGAGCACCCAGGGCGTCTGTGGGGCCTGGGGAATCTTCGATCGATCCTCCCGAGTCTACTTCACTCGAGCGAATCCGCAGCGAGCGTGGGCGAACCCATGTAAGAATGGGAAGGCAAAGGATCGTGAGAGAGAGCGGGCGGGAGAAAAAAATCCAAGACCGCGTATGATCCGCTCCCAACGACGAGCGAGAGAGCGACCAAGGCCACGGGTGGCGGCCGGGGTCTCACGGCGGAGCGCGGACCGGCCATAACGCGTCGAAACTCAGGCTACGGCACCTCCTTCCTCAGCACGTTCCTCTTCCGCGGCACGCTCGTGTTCCTCAGCACGTTCGTCCTCTTCCTCAGGACGCGCGTCTTCCTCATCACGTTCGTCCTCCTCCGCGCGCCCCTCTCCCGCACGTTTCTCCTCCTCCAGACGACGCGGAGAAAAAAGGTCGTGCTGAGTTCGATCAATCAAAGCGCGTTCCTCACGATCCTCCGTCTGTAAGCGCTGACGAAGTACTGCCCGAACTTTGAAATCACTCCGGACGCCCGCGACCAACATGACCACCATGCCTATGAAGAGACCCGTGAAACCCACCAACGTGAGAGGCACCCGGTAGAGGACGAAAAATCCCAGGTTGAGCCTGACCCGCTGGGCTCCATTGAGCGCCGCGAAAAGAATCGAGGCCACAAGGACCGTGAGAACCCCGAGTGGTCCGATGAACCGGGTCACGTGGACCCCGTCAGCGCCGCCTCGAGCTCCCCAACAAACGTCGCTCCCGTCGTATGCGTGAGACGTACCAGCTGGTAGGTGCCGATCATCTCTTTTGAGCCTGGGAATGCGACCACCTTATTACGCCTGGTTCGTCCCAGAATTTGACCCGGACCGCGTGCTTCCTTCTCCACGAGAACGGCTTCCGTGCGTCCAACCTCGCTCCGGTTTATTTGGGCCTGGATCGCCCGATGGACCTCGATGAGTCTTTCCAGCCGCCCCTGTCCCTCCTCGGCTGGAACGAAATCCCCGGCCGGGAAATTCATCGCCGGCGTGCCCTCACGAGGCGAATACCGGTACGTGTATGCGTCATCGAAGCGGACCGTCCGCAATACATCAAGCGTTTCTTCGAACTCCTCAACGGTTTCGCCAGGAAAGGCAACGATGACGTCCGCCGACAGCGCGATGTCGGGCATCACCGCGCGCGCCATCTCGACCTTCTCCAAAAAAGACTCCACCGTATAACGCCGCAGCATCCGCCGAAGCGTGCGGTTGCTCCCCGACTGAAGCGGAAGATGCAGCTGCTCACACACTGCGGGCTCTTCCGCCATGACATCCAACAGATCCGCTGAAACGTCGTTGGGATGCGGGGACGTAAAACGAACGCGCTGGATGCCCGGCACCCGAGCCACCGACCTAAGGAGGTCCGGAAAGGACTGTCCTTGGGCCTCATAGGAGTTCACCGTTTGGCCGAGGAGCGTGACCTCCGTAACCCCAGAGTCCGAGATCTCACCGATTTCTCGTAGCACCTCATCAGGACTCCGATTTTTCTCCGGACCCCTCACGTAGGGTACGATGCAAAAGGTGCAGCGGTGATCACAGCCTCGCTGGACCGGTACCCAGGCCGCGGTCAACGACGCGCGCCTCTGGTCCAACCCTTCGTAGTTCTCACCGATTTTCAGGTCCAGAACCGCGAGCTGGGGTCCACGTCTCTTGGCGGACCGTGACGGTCGAACTTTCCGGCCCGCGTCTAGCGCCGCGAGCTGTTCCGGCAATGTTCGGTATCCGTCGGGACCCATGACCAAGTCCACGTGAGGAGCCTTCTCGAAAAGTGTCTCCCCCAGGCGCTGCGCCATACACCCGGTGACACCGATGATCAGGTCCGGACGATTGAGTTTGAGCCCCGAGAGTTGGCCCACCCGGCCAAGCACCCGGCTCTCCGCGTGCTCGCGAATCGAGCAGGTGTTCACCAAGATGACGTCGGCATCCGCCGGGTCCCCGGAAATTTCGTACCCGTGGGCCTCTAGGACACCCTCCATCAGCTCGCCATCGCTGACGTTCATCTGGCAGCCGTACGTCTCGACGTATGCGCGCTTTCTGGACGGTCGAATCATGCCGAACTCAAGTGCGAATAACCGGGCGATTCCATGGCGGAGGTGGACCAACCACTTTGCTGTGGGCTGGCCGCGTCGAGTTCAATATAGAGGTCGTGCTCGCTCCCCCGCAGGACACCCGTGTGGAGGCGTCCACAATCCTTCAAGACGGGTCCGTCGATACCTCCCCCCACCCCCGCCGCGTTGCCCACTTTCACGCGAAGATAGTCCTCGGTCAAAGCACGGAGACCCTTCGCTTCCAACGTCACCCGCGCGGCCTCACCCGCGCGGGATGCTCTATAGCGACTCTCTTTCTCCTGGGCCAGCGTCCGTAACTCGCGGCTGCGCTCACCCGCAACCCGCTGCGGTACCGGATTCGGAAGCGAACTCGCTTCCGTCCCGTCCTTGGGAGAAAACGGAAAGACGTGGAGGTAGGTGAAGGGGAGCTCTTCGACGAGGCGCACCGTACTCTCGTGGTCCGCTTCGGTCTCGCCTGGAAACCCGGTGATGATATCCGCGCCCAAACCGATCCGGGGGATAACCTCCGCAACTTCTAATGCCCGGATCCTGTAGGCCTCCCGCGTGTGCCAACGTTTCATCCGTCGCAAGACGGGATCAGCCCCACTCTGCAACGGCATATGTAAATGCGGGGCCACGCGGCCGCCGGACGTTCGAATGAGGTCGATCAACCGCTCGTCGATCTCGGTGGCCTCGATGCTACCGAGCCGGAACCGGACGTCCGGCACCGCGTCCAAAAGGCCGGCCAGGAGGACGGAAAGAGTGCTGGGATCCTCGAGATCGCGACCGTAATGGCCGATGTGGATCCCGGTTAAAACGAGTTCGGGATGGTGGCGCGACAGCGCGTGGGCTTCGACGAGGATGTCCGCGGCGGAACGTGACCGACTCGCACCTCGAGCCAGTCGCGTCGCACAAAAGGTGCACTTTCGGTCGCACCCGTCTTGTACCTTGAGCCAACCCCTCGTGGCACCCTCGCGCCTGTCCAAGATGGCTGCGCCGATCGGCTCTAGATGGGCCCGGTCCAAACCACGATCCATGCCGAGCTGAATGAGATCGCCACCCCGGGACACCAAACCCACAACCGAGTCGGCGACTTGACCCGGGTCATGCCCCGGCACCACCGAGGCCACGCCACCCATTTCGGCGTACTCCGCACTCCGTAGGACGGCCGAGCACCCGGCGACCACAACGTGGGTCTGGGGATTGTCTCTTTTCACGCGCCGTACGAAACGTTTCGCTTCTGCGTCAGCCGCGTTGGTCACGGTGCAGGTGTTCACCACACAAACGTCCGCGGAGCTCAGGTCCTTCGTGGCCACCATCCCCCGAGCTTGCGACTCTTGCCGCATACGCTCGGTATCGTACTGGTTCGCCTTGCACCCGAAAGTATGGAAAAAAACCCTCACGTCGCGCGGCCGTCTCATTGGCCTCCCAGCCGGGTGGTCACCGTGATCCGGCGGAAGCTCTCATGGAAACTTCCGGCGTCTCGGTTCCCCGACTCGATCGCAAAATCGATCGCCGCAAGCGGGAGATCCAAGGCCTGCGCCATCACGATCGAGAATCCGGCGGAGAGCGTGTTTTCACTCACCTTGTTCCCAAGAAAGCGGAACGGAAGATCAGAGCGACGAAAGCCGAACCGGAGCGGTAGCCCACCCGCCCAAAAATTCAGGCGCTCCCACTCCAACCCCGCTCCGTACGAGAGCGCGCTGCCCGCGCCAGCGGCGTCGAGGCCCGCTCCGCCCAAATCGCTCCAGTTGGAGTACGTGGCCCCCAGATTGACGGCGAGCGTCGAGCTGAGGATGGCGATGGTCGATACTTTGTATTCCAACGGTGCCGTCACTTCGCTCTTATCACCCACGGAGCCCTTGGCGGGGGCCAGCTTGATCGTCCCCAACCAGGCCACGGTCGCGCCCACCTGGAGGAAGGGGCTAGGATCCCACGACACGTTCAACGAAGCCTGCGGTCCCGAATGCGTCCAACGCGCACCGGTACCATAAGGGAGGAGGTCACTCCCCGTCGCAAGCGAGTCGGCCGTTTGTCCGTCAAAGCTCCGCCTGATCGTGCGAGTCAGAGAGCCTCTGTACACGCCCACAGTCGCGCCGGCGGCAAGAACCGGCGACCAGCGGCGGGCCCACCCAGCCTGAATCACCGCGAGGGCACCCTCCGAAAGAAACGCGTCGGTGACTCCGTTGCGCGCCCCTCCGAAATCGACGGAATCCGCACTCACCACGGACCAATTCTGGTCGAATTGACTTCCTGCGGTCAGCGTCAACACAGCGTCCGTACTCAACGGGTAAACGAAACCGAATATAGGAAAACGAGTCGCGAAGAAGCTGCCCTTGTCGGACTCGACCGTGTAATCGCCCCAATGTGGCTGGACCGTAACCGCGATCGAGGGCGCCAAGATATCCAGGGCCGCGACGGGGTTTCCAGGAAGCACGGCTGGAGTCCGAGCCGTCACTCCGACCCCCCCCAGCGCACGCTGTATGGCATCGAGAGGCTCGAGTTTCAGCCCCAGACCGCTCGATCCGAGTACAGACTGGCCGGCCAGAGTGGCCGGTGTCAGCAAAGCGAGTGCCAAAAATATTTTCAAGTACCTCATGGCAAAGCCACCGCGTCGGCGATCGTATACAGTAGTCGCAACACGGGCGCTCCTGGGCCCCCCAAACCTTCAAACGAGGCGAATCCGATTTGGTTCGGTTCCGGACTGCTGAGGAGGGCGAGCCAAGCGTCCGGCATGCTACCTGTCGCAGCGGCCGCCGCTTGAATTCCGATCACGAATGATGTCACCGGAATTGCGACGACCGTCCCGGCCTGAGCGGCAAACAACTCAGGGGGAAGGATCTGTGGAACGGACACTGGACCGCCAAGGGGAGCCTTGGGAAGCGACTCCGGATTGATCACTGGGCGGAGATCGACAAGCGTCGTGTCTTGGGGTTGGTACGCCGACTCCGTCTGGCGAGTCGTCAACAGCAACTCAGCCAGGTTCAAGTCCACGGCCGTGAAGTCCACCTGGCACCCCACGGTGCCACAGACTTCGGCCGTGCTTTCGATCGTTCGCGGAATCGCCAACCTCATGACCGAACGCCACGCAGGGGCCCCTCCAATCCGGAGCCAGCCCGCTGATGCCGAGGGCGGTGGGTCGAGAATAAAGTCGATCTCATCCGAGGTGACCGTTACCTCCACAACGGTGTCGGGCCTAGTGCTCGGGACCGTAAGGAGCACAATCGACAGATCCACCAAGTTGAGAAGCACGCCGGGCTCAGCCGCAGCCAGGGAAAGTCCAACCGTGCCGCTGCTCGGGTCGGTCAACCCAACGGCCGCTGCAGAATCGATAGGAACGTTCACCCTATCCACGCGGGAGGCCGAGGGATCGACCGCCTGATCGACAAAGGCGTCGAAGGTGGCGCCGCCCAGCAAAGTGCGGGGGCCACCCCCGGGCTGGGTCCACGGTCTCCGGTCTCCCGCCGTGTCGACGGCGACTTCCCACGTCACCGTGGGTCCGTGCCACGTTTCCTTTATGTCGAACAGTTCGACGTCGACCGGAAGAGCCAAGCTGCCGTTCACCGTGTCGAAGGAGAGCACGACCCGTCCTCCGACGAAGCTCAAGTCGGAGTCCGTGCGCGTGATGCCGTCTGACCCCTGGACTTCGAGACTGGTAGGAAAATCACTAAGGGTAATGAGCGTCCGCGCGTTGAGGCCTCCGAAGTCCAGCGCGATTACGCCACCGATGAAGTCTGCCGTCGACCCATAGCCCCCGAAAATCGCAACGTCCTCGACGAATTCCTCGTACGGTATGAAAATTTCTACCGTTTCCGGACGGCCCTGAAGAAAACCGAGATCAGGAGCTATCGAGGTCTTTTCCTTACAACTCGAAGTCGCGCCTGCACAAAGAATCGCCGTCGCCAGCAAATATCGCTTCAAACCCGCTTCCTCAGTTTATTCCGTCTTCCAGACCCTAGGCATCCGCACAGTGAAGCCTGTAAGGATCTCGTAGCTGATCGTCCCTGCCAAGTCCGCGACCTCGTCCAACGTGATGGCGGACTCTCCGTCCCTGCCGATCAGCGTCGCCGCATCCCCCACCTCCACGCCATCGTGGCCGGTAATGTCTACCACCGTCATGTCCATCGAGATCCGCCCGACAATCGGTACTTTCCGGCCGGATAGCAGCACGCTGCCCCGATTCCCCAGAACTCTGGGAAAGCCGTCTCCGTAACCGATGCCGAGCGTGGCCCACCGCTCCGCCCCGGAGGAGCGGTAGGTAGCCCCGTAACCCACGGTGGTACCCTCCGGCACATTGCGGACCAGCGTGACGCGTGCGCGGACCTGAACGACCTCCTCGGGCGCGGCCTGACCGGCGCCGATTCCCCCTCCGTAAAGAAAAATGCCAGGCCGGATCGCGTCCGCTCCGTAGCCCGGATGCCGCATAGCCGCGGCCGCGTTACACGCGTGGATCATGCTTCCCTCTTCGGGTCTAAGCCGCGCGAGAGCCCCGGTGAACTTCTCCCACTGGTCAATCGTCGACCCCCCGTCCTCGAGATCCGCCGAATGGAAGTGCGTAAAACATCCCGTCCACATCGACGCGTCTGAAGTTCGCGCCACCAGATCTGCGCCCCACTCGTCAATGCGCCTCCAGTCGAAGCCGGACCGGCCCATTCCGGTGTCTATTTCTACATGAAAACGACCCACATGACCCATGCGAGACGCCGCAGACGTCACTCGCTCGACAGAGTCGAGGTCGGATACCGTAAGCGTCAGGTCGTTAATTACGGCCGACTCGTACGAAGCTGGGGGTGCGGGGCTAAAAACGATCACGGGGGTCTCCACGCCAGCTCGGCGCAGCCTCATGCCCTCTTCCACAGTGGCGACGCCGAACCCCCACGGCTTTTCGGGTAGCAGCGCCCGCACCACGTCCTCCATCCCGAGTCCGTACCCATCCGCTTTGACCATGGGGATAAGTCTCGGCGCATCTCCGACGGACGCACGGATTCTTTGGAGATTCCGGCGAAGCGCCCCCGGGCTCACCTCAACCCAGGCCCGTGATCGAGGGTCCGTTGACATAACCGTGGAAAGAAGCGAAAAGATATGCCCTGATCAAGGCTCCCCCCCCTTCCACACCAAATGATCGAGGACGACCCGCATGGCCTCCGATGACAACGATCACGATCGACCGGATCTAGGCCCGGGCAAGATCGATCGTGCCTTGGAACTGGTGCGTTTTCTTCGGGTCGAGTGCTCGTGGGACCGCGAGCAGACTACGGAAAGTTTGGTCCCACACCTTCTCGAAGAGGCGCACGAAGTCGTGGACGCGATTCGAGAGGACAACAATGAGAGCCTAGAGGGTGAGCTGGGAGACCTGCTCCTCAACCTCACGTTTCAAATCGTGCTCGGCGAAGAGCGGGACGCGTTTAGCGCGGACTCGGTCATGGACCGGCTGGAGAGGAAGATGTGGGCCCGGCACCCGCAGCTGTTCGGCGACGGAGAAAAGGAGGACTGGGAGGTCCTCAAGGCCAGGGAGCGGCGGGAAAAATTTGGGCCGGCAGCGACCTCCGTACTGGCGGGCATCCCCACGGGCCTAGATCCGTTGCACAAAGCTCATCGTATCCAGGACCGAGTCAGCGGGGTCGGGTTCGACTGGGACGACGCGACGGGGGCCCTTAGAAAGGTCCGAGAGGAAGTGGAAGAAGTAACGGAGGCCTTAACGTACGAGGATTTTCCCCGGCTCGAAGAGGAACTCGGAGACCTCCTGTTTGCGGTCGTCAACCTCGTTCGCTTGGCGGGAAGCCATTCCGCGACCGCGCTCGAGCAGGCCAACCGAAAGTTCACTCGGCGCTTCGAACGCCTCGAGGTGATGGCCGGGGAAATGGGCATTTCGATCCCCGACGCGACGCTCGAGGTTCTCGACAACATCTGGGACGAGGTGAAGATCGAGGAGGGCTGAGGGGCACTACGAAACGGCTCGAGCACCCTCCATGGCCACGAATTCCACCAGATTCGTGTCCGGATCTTCCACGATGGCAATGCTCACGCCCAGGCGGATCTCCGTAACCGGGAAAACGACTTTACTCCCTGCCGCTTCACACTCCGCAACGATTTCTCGCAGATTGTCGACGATCATCGTCCAGTAGCGTAAGCCGGTCGCGCTGGTGATGGCTCCGCCCCCCGGTCCTTTCGGAGACGAGTCCTCCGGAACGACGAGTTTGATCAGGCTAGTGCCGCAACGCAGCCGGTGAATCACACCACCCGCGTGAAACGGCGTTTGTGGTTCCTCAGTGAACCCGAGGACGTCGCGGTAGAACGCGACCATCGCGGCCCCGTTGTTCGTGACGATGCCGAGGTCTATAGAATTTTTGGTGAGACGAACTGCCATTGGAACTCCCATCGAACACGATTCGTCGCGGTGAACGATGATATTACAGCGGTCATCGCCTCGATGCATCGCCCCCAGCAGCTCTGCCAGAATACAGAATCGAGCAAGCGGGTTTGGATCGGTCGCGGGGGAAGGCGTTAATATTCGGCGGCCCGTGCAACAGCACCCGAACAGGAGCGAACGACCTGAAGGAAATTGCCGTGATCGGGGCGGGGGCGGCCGGCACCATGGCGGCCATCTTTGCGGCTTCGGGTGGTGCCCGGACCGTGCTTCTCGAGCGCACGCCCGACGGCGGGCGCAAAATCCTCATCAGCGGTGGCGGTCGCTGCAACGTCCTCCCGTCCGAGCTCGACGAAAGCCGGTTGGTCACCGACTCGTCTCCGCACACGCTCCGCAAGATCATACGCTCCTGGCCCCTCGCGAAGCAGATCGAGTTCTTCGAGAGAGATCTCGGTGTTCCACTGGTCGAGGAGATCGAGTCGGCGAAGATGTTTCCGGTGTCGAATCGCGCCCGTGATGTCCGAGACGGGTTGCTGCGCATCGCCCAAGCTCGCGGCGCCGAGATCAAAACCGGGGTGCGCGTTACCGGTGTGGTGCCGTTCGAGGGTCGATGGCGGGTGGACATAGAAGGTGCACCGTCGCTTTCTGCCGACGCGGTGATCCTAGCGACCGGAGGATATTCAGTGCCCAACACGGGCAGCGACGGCGCCGGCTTGGGCATGCTTCGGCGACTGGGCCACACCATCCACCCGACTTACGCCGCGCTAACCCCATTGCGGGCCGATCCCGCTCCGTTCGGGACTCTGGCCGGCGTGTCACTCACCGTCACGCTCACCGCCCGCTCGAGCACCCGAAGCGCGGTGGCAAAAGGGGGGTTCCTCTTCACCCATCACGGGTACAGCGGCCCCGCCGTGCTCGACGTGTCCCACGTGCCCGTGCGATCGCTCGACGAGGGTGGGCCAGCGGCGCGCCTCACCGTACAGTGGTTCGACTTGGACGAAGAGGGGTGGGAGGCCGTTCTACGCCCCGAGGGGACCCAAACGGTGGCTCGGGTGCTGAAGGATCGACTGCCGGAGCGGCTCGCCGCGGTGCTTCTGGACCGGGTCGGCATCGAGGCGGGGCGTCGTCTGGCGCACCTCCGCCGCGAGGAGCGTGTTCGACTGGTGGAGTCACTGGTTCGGGGGGAGATCCCATGGACCGGGCACGAGGGGTATAAGAAGGCTGAAGTCACCGGGGGCGGAGTGAGTCTGGCTGAGATCGACCCCAGGACGATGGAGAGCCGGAGGTGCGCGGGACTGTACATCTGCGGCGAGGCGCTCGATGCATTTGGGCCGATCGGCGGATACAACTTTCTCTGGGCCTGGGCTACAGGACGGGCGGCGGGGCAAGGGGCCTCCGCCGGATTACGCACGTAACCGAGGGGGGTCGCGCTCCTGGCCTTCAGAAGCCATCTTTCTGGGCTGCAGCAAGGCAGATCCACCACACACCCCTATTAAACCCTCTCCCTGAGGGGCACCCATCCTACCGGAGGACCCAACCATGTCAGAACACGTTGCTTGGAGCATCCATACCTCAGTCCTTGACGGCCAACTCGAGGCCGCCCGCGCCTTGATGACCGATATGGTGGAATCCACACGCGCAGAGCCAGGAACGATAGGCTACGAGTGGTTCCTCAATGAAGCCGGGACCGAGTGCCATATGAAGGATCGGTACGCCGACTCCGACGCCGCGATGTTTCACCTCGGCAACTTCGGTCCCAAGTTTTCAGAGCGTTTTATGGAGTCCTTCGCAGTCACGGGTTTCTTTGTGTATGGAGAACCGAGCGAAGAGCTAAGAGCCGCCATCGCGGGCTTTGGCCCGGTGTACCTCGGGACGCTGGGTGGTTTTACGCGATAGGTCGGCCGACCGTCGCCCCCCAAAAGCTCGACGAGATGGTTCTGGAGCGCCGTCGCATCTCGTCGAGCGGGCATCTGGGAGCGCGGGGTGGTGGATGGGTGCGGGGCCGCGTACAGCCGCCCCGAGATGAGGTGCGACGGCACTCCCACCCTCCCGCGTCAGGGCGTCAACCGATTCATCAACCGCGGATAGGGAATCAACTCCCGCACGTGCGGACGTCCCGTAATCCAAGCGACCGTCCGCTCCAACCCGAGCCCGAAGCCCGAGTGTGTGAACGTCCCATAACGCCTCAAGTCCAGATACCAGGAGTAGGTATCCTCGGGCAGCCCTTCTTCCCGAATCCGGGCCAGCAACTTGTCCAGATCGTCCTCTCGCTGGCTTCCCCCGATGAGCTCTCCGTATCCGCTCACGAGTAGATCGTTGCATCGGACCGTCCTCGGATCCTCGGGATTCTCCTTCATGTAGAAAGCCTTCACGGCTTTCGGGTAGTCGTGCACGAAGACCGGCTGATCGAACTGTTCGCTGAGCAACATTTCGTCGGGTGCGCCCAAGTCGCGACCCCACTCGATCTCGCTCCCCTTTTCCTTTAGAAGCGCCACGGCATCCGTATAAGAGATGCGCGCGAAGGGCCGGCTGATCGTCTCCAGCTCCGCGGTGTCGCGTTCCAACACCTCGAACTCCCGGCCGCAGCGCTCCAACGCCCTCTCCACGAGGTAGCACACCAGCTCTTCCTGGAGCCGCATGTTGTCGTCCGAGTCCGCGAACGCGACCTCCGGCTCCAGCATCCAGAACTCGGTGAGGTGCCGACGCGTTTTGGATTTTTCAGCCCTAAAAGTAGGGCCGAAGCAGTACACCTTTCGAAACGCCGGACATGCCGTTTCGACGTACAGCTGACCGGTCTGGGCCAAAAAGGCGGGTTCACCGAAGTAGTCGGTTTCGAACAGTGTGCCCGCGGACTCGCCGATGGAGCCCGTAAGAATCGGCGTGTCGATCCGTACGAAGTCCCGATCGTAGAAGAAGTCGTGGATCGCTTGCTCGATCTCGTGACGAACCCGAAGACCCGCGCGCTGCAAGCTGGACCGAAGCCAGAGGTGACGGTGATCGAGGAGAAACTCGACCCCATGCTCTTTGGGTTGGATCGGATACTCTTCAGACGCCCCCAGCATTTCCAAGCCGGTTACGCCCACCTCGTATCCTCCCGGTGCACGAGGCTCTGCGCGTACTTCGCCGGTTACAGCGACTGAACACTCCTGAGTGAGGGACTCCAGAAGAGACCAGTCTTCTTCGGAGACTTCAGCTTTGAGCAACACGCCTTGTACCAGCCCAGTACCGTCCCGGACGACCAGGAATCCGACTTTACCGTGGCTACGCGTGTTCTCGACCCATCCGAGCACTTTGACCGACATGCCCACATGGTCGCCGAGCGACCTGACCTCGGTGATCTCTTCCTTACTCATATCGTCCGATCTCAATCCTTGTTGCTCGATTCATGTTGCGACCCACCCCGTCCCGCGGCGAACGAGCAGAGCGTACTCCCGCGGCGAACGATCAAAGTGTACTCGCCTTATCCGACGGAGAACAGCTTCAGCCGCTCGGCATACCTGTGGTCCATCAACGCCCTGATTCGTGTGACCCCCTCACCCTTCAGCTCCGGGTCGGCATCGACCAACGCGCGCGCGCGCGCCTGCGCTTCCATCAGCAAGCCTTCATCCCTGGAGAGGTCGGCGAACCGAAGGATCGGATCCCGCCCGTGCTGCTGGGCACCAAAAAGGTCTCCTTGCCCACGGATTCTCAGGTCGGCGTGGGCGACAGCGAAGCCGTCTGAAGTGTCCCGAAAGATCTTGAGCCGCTCGGATGCGGTGTCGCCCGGTTCGGCGATGAGGATGCAATAGCTCTTCGCGGCTCCTCGCCCGACTCGGCCTCTCAGTTGATGTAGCTGCGACAACCCGAAGCGTTCGGCGTGCTCCACGACCATTACGGACGCGTTCGGTACATCGATTCCCACTTCGATCACCGTAGTGGCGACCAGCACATCGAGATCCCGGGCAAGAAACGCTCGCATCACCTGATCCTTCTCGGCGCTGGAGCGCTGTCCGTGAATCAACCCGACCCGTCTATGCTGGAAAACTCCAGCTGAGAGGCGTTCGTACTCCTCCGTGGCGGACCGCAAATCCACCTTGTCCGACTCATCCACCAACGGATATACGATGTAGGCCTGGCGCCCGGCCTCCAGCTCCTGATCGACGAGGCCGTGCACTTCGTCCCGTTTGCTTGGATACCGGAGCAATGTCGTCACGGGCTTTCGGCCGCTCGGAATCTCGTCGAGTAGTGACAAGTCGAGATCCCCGTACAACGTCATCGCCAGGGATCTGGGGATCGGCGTCGCCGACATGATGAGCGTGTCCGGCGGAATTTCGCGCTCTCCCAACGCCATCCGCTGTCGTACGCCGAATCGGTGTTGTTCGTCCACAACCACCAGGCCGAGGTCCTTGAAGTCGACCCCGTCCTGGATGAGCGCGTGTGTGCCCACGGCGAGTAAGGCGCTCCCGTCCCGCAGAGCCGTTACGGTCTTCTTTCGCTCCGGGGCGCGGAGTTGGCCGGTCAGAATTTCGACGCTCAGGCCGAGCGGCTCCACCAGCTCCCGTATTCCGCGTACGTGCTGCTCAGCGAGCAGTTCCGTGGGTGCCATCAGCACCGCCTGGCATCCACTTTCGACGGCAAGCAGCATCGCAAAAAGTGCGACGATCGTCTTCCCCGACCCGACGTCTCCCTGCATGAGGCGGTTCATCCTTCGGGTCGAACCCATGTCCGCGTAAATCTCACGGAGGACCCTCGCCTGAGCGTCGGTGAGCTTGAAGGGCAACGCTTCATGTAGCGGGCGGATGAACTCATTCGTTCTCTTGGAGACGAGGCCGGGCCTTTGCACGGTTTCGTGGTAACGAACTTGCGCCTGAACCAGCTGGAGGAAGAACAACTCGTCGAACGCCAGGCGCCGGCGAGCGGCTTCAACGTCGCCCAGGGAGGTCGGCCGATGAAGCACTCCGAGCGCCTCGCCCAGACCCAGCAGAGAAAGTTCGTTCCGTTCCGCTTCCCCCAGATACTCCTCTTCGATCACGTCTTCCAGGAGCGCGTCGAGATTCCTCTCGAACGCCCCCCGCAGGATCCATTGGGGGACCTCTTCGCTCGCTGGATAGGTGGAGAACACGTGCCCCAGCGCCCCCTGGGCCGGGTTCTCGTCCGAAGCACGGGCCAGCACCGTGAATTCGCGCGGGTGGAGCTGCCTTCCGTGAAAGAACTTCACGGGCCCGGTCACCAGCAGGAGATCCCCTTCTTGAAGCTTTCGTTCCAGCCACGGCTGTCCCGGCCAAGCACACGTGATCATGCCGGAGTCGTCTTGCAGGACGGCCTGGAAGATACGGAGGCCTTTTCGCGTGGGAATCACGCCCTTGGAGCGAACCCGCCCCACCGCCGTGACGTCGGCCCCGACCGCCAGCTGGCCCATGGGTTCGATCGTGGACGCATCGTCGTAACGTCGGGGAACGTGGAAGAGGAGATCACGGGCGGTAACGATCCCCATTCTTCCCATCGCCTCGGCCCGCACCGGTCCCACCCCCTTCAGAAACTGGACCGGCTTGTCCAGTCTGAAAAAGTTCACCCCTTGAAGACCCCCTCGACGAAATCATCAGGATCGAAATCCGACAGGTCCTCGATCCCCTCTCCCGACCCCACGAGCTTGACGGGCAGTCCGAATTCTTGTTGAAGACCCACCACGATACCACCCCTGGCCGTGCCGTCCAACTTGGTCAGGATAATACCGGACAGATCGACGGCTTCGCCGAAGGTGCGCACCTGTGATACGGCGTTTTGGCCGACCGTGGCGTCCAATACGATCAGGCATTCGTGCGGCGCCCCCTCGCACCGTCGGCGAATCACGCGATCGACCTTTTCGAGCTCCTCCATCAGGTTGCGTTGGGTCTGTAGACGTCCAGCGGTATCCACGAGGACCACATCCACGTCGCGCGCTTCGGCGGCGGCAATCGCGTCGAACGCGACGGCGGCGGGGTCGCCCCCCTGCTGGCCCGCCACGAAGTCCGCACCCACGCGTTCGGCCCACACACGAAGTTGCTCCACGGCACCCGCCCTGAAGGTGTCCGCCGCGGCGATCATGACGCTGCGTCCCTCGGACCGAATACGATGCGCGAGCTTGGCCACGGACGTCGTCTTACCCACCCCGTTCACCCCGACGATGAGGTAGACCGTCCTGCCGGTTTCCGCCATCTGCAGAAACGACGATCCGGCGGGCTCCAGAATTTTGGCGATCTCTTCCTTGAGGGCCTGCCTCAACTCCGCTCCTCCGGACACCTTGCCCCTACGCGCGAGCGAGTCGACATGATCAACGAGTCGCATCGTGGCAGCTACGCCGAAATCGGCGGCCAGAAGACGCTCCTCGAGAGATTCCAACGACTCGTGATCGACGCCACCCACGGCGACCCGGACATCGGTGAGCGCGAGATCGACAACGCGTCTCCACAAACCCTTCTTCTTCTCGCCCGCTTGTTTGAACAATCGGGCCATCGTCAGTGCGGGCTCACCGGGCCTATCGTAGCCCGCCCCGGCGACGACCGATCCATTCCGTACAAAGCAGCACGAGGATCAGAAGATAGGGGCCCGGATGGGTGCGGAGCGGCGGACCGAGCGTTCCGCTCGCCCTGCGAGCTTGAAGCGCCTCCGACCCCTCGAGGGCGAGGTCCACCGGGCGACCAAAAAGCTCGAGGTTGTGCCCCTCGCTCTCGATTCGGCCGCTTCCGACGGAGCCAACCTCCCCGGGCCGCGTGATCCGATACGAATACTCGGCCACGGGTAGGGGTCGAGTGCGTGCACCCCCGGTCCCATCCACAACCACGGTCGTATCGAGAACCACAGAATCCGCCAGAGCGAGAGTGAGACCGACCTCCACGCCGATCAATCCGGGGGCGCGCCACTCCATGGGCTCATGAGCACCCCAAACGCGCTTCGCCGGCCCCGCGGCACCGGTCCCGTCCTGCGGCGCAGACGCAAGCAACCATCCCGAGACGCCCGCCCACAGTCTCCGATAAGCTTCACGGTCTGCGCCCTCACGGAACGCCCACCGCCAGAACCCCGATGCCAGAACCACCGCCCGGCGCCGCCCCTGATTCTCATTCAGGACGAGTCCCGCTTCGGCGGGTCCGGTCCCCTGACGCTGGAGCGGGATCGGAGATGGTACGATCTCGGCGGTTTGGCGTGGAAGGACGTCGGTCAGTGGCGGCAGACCCGTCAGGTCCGCTCCGGATAGGCTGGCGGCCAAGACGGAGGGGGGCAGGTCCGGCGATGCATACCATTCTCCCTCCAAGTGGGCACCGGCCTCAACCCCGGAGGCACGGGCTCCCTCGGGGTCGGCCGGAAACACGATCGATCTCGGAGCTTCGGCGAGCGCCGCCGTGACCCAATCTGGGGCTCCGGCACCGAGACCGTGGAGCACGATGATGTCTGCCCCGGACAGGGCCGCCCGCACTTCGGTCCCATCCACCGGTGGCCGGACCTCGGCACCCGCACCTAAGGCCAGAAACTTGCCCCCGCTCATCGTCAGAAATCCGCTCGCATCGAGTCCGGTAATTTGGGCGAGCACCGGGAGTAAAAAGCGGGGCTCCCAGTCGGGAAGGAGGGAAAGCAGGACCAAACCTCCCTGGTCGGGATCGACTTCTGTGTAGGCTGACTTGGCATCGTCGGCTTCGAAACGGTCGCCCGACAAGTTCGCAAGGAGACGATACCGCCTCCACCCGGTGTCGCTCGGAGCTGGAAGGCGGATCGAAGCGGTCGCAAGAAGACCCGGCTCCGCGGGCACAACCCCACCCGAGTAAACCAGGAGTTCCTCCTCGTACACTTCTACGAAGATGGTGTCTCCCGAAATGGTCTCCTCAGAAAACAACGCGATTTCGATCGAGAGGGGCTGACCTGATGCTGCTCGGGACGGAAGTTCGAAGCGCGAGATACCCGCGTTTCTTACCTGCCCTCCAACCCTTTCGACTTGGAGGCCGAAAGCCGATCGACCCCCACGGGCCTCCGCCTCCACAGGATCATCGAGTCTGAGATCCGAGAGAACGGTGACACGCGTGGCTCCGGCCTCAGCCGCCCGAGCGAGCGCGGGGGCGAGCAGCGACGAGGACGCAGCGGGAACCAGAGCATCGAGGGAGTCGACGAGGACGACCCGCGGGGCTTCGCCGAAGAGTAGGATCTGGGCGCCCCCCTCAGAGAGTTCGCGGGCCCGCTCCACCGCCGACGCCCAGTTGGCCGCGCCTCCCGCGGCAGCGGCAGACATGCTGATGGATCCGTCAAGCAGAACCCAGTTACCGTCGGCAGAACCGCCTTGCGAACTCCGGGGCAGTCGAGGATCCCACAACAACAGAAGCACCAGCACGAGAATCGAGGCGCGGATGGCCCCGAGGAGCCGCTGGCCACGGATAGGAAGTTCGCGCCGGACGTAAATCCACGCTGCGAACCCCCCCGCACCGGCTGCCAGAATTCCAAAAGCCAGCCAAGAAAGGGTCACCGCGCTCCCGCGTCCGGCGTGTCACCTTCTCCGCGGACGTTCACGGCAAGCCGAATGTCCCAGGGAAGAGGAAGCCGGTCCAGCAGATCCAGGCGAGAGCGGCTGTCCGCCTCCCATACGTCCCACTGCTCGGTGGGCACGGGGTCCCCTGCTGGAAGTTCGATTGCGAGCGGATCTTCGGGGGCGCCGTTGTAGCGCATCTCGTAGTGGAGGTGCGGACCGGTCGCCAGACCTGTCATACCCACGTAACCAATGAGGTCGCCCTGGTCGACTCGTGTCCCGACCGCCATGCCGGCGGCGAAGCGGTTCATGTGGGCATACCGGGTGGTCCAGCCGTTCGAATGTCGAACCAGGATCGTGTTGCCGTAAGTGCTCTGCCTAGCACGCTCGATCACGACCCCACTCCCGGTCGCCTGAACCGGAGTCCCGGTCACCGCAGCGAAATCCACCCCCCGATGCGCCCGCCACGTCTTCAACACCGGATGGAAACGGCTGTTGGTGAAGCGGCTCGAGATCCGGTAGCTGAGGTGGATGGGACTGCGGAGAAACGCGAGTCGTACAGAATTTCCACCCTCATCGTAATAAGTGCCTGATTCGTCTCCATTCGGGTCGAACCAGACAGCCCTATACGAACGGCCACGGTTCACCAACTCTGCCGACAGGACGTGTCCGACCCGCATGGTCCCGTCCGGACGAACCGCACGCTCATAGGAGAACCGGAAAAAATCGCCGGCGCGGATGTCACGGGCGAAGTCGACTTGCCACTGGAAGATGTCATTGAGGTCGAGGGGGAGCTTGGCCTGGTCCTTGGGATCCACGCCATCCAGCCCTTCGCTTCCGACCACGGCCTCCCAAAAAGACGACCCGATCGGAATTTCGCCGGACGCCCACACCGTATCGGTAACCACCGGCGTGGTCATCACTTGGGAGTTCCAGCCACCGGCGGATCTCATCATCCGGACGGTACTATCCGCGTCGAGTGTGATGTCTATGGCGCGCAACAGGGAGGGCGTCGCGGTGAACCAACGGAAGGCGACTTCGGTACCCGGCCGTAGACGCCGAGGGTTGGCCCGCTCCCTCAGGGCCAGGAGGAAGCTGTATTGCTCGTTGGTATCCAAGACGTCCAGCAGCAGGTCGCCCAGCGTGTCGTTCCGATCCAAGGAACGAAGCTCCACCCGCTCCGGCGCGGCGGCGAACACAGGCTCAACGAGGCCGACGGTGGGCACCTCCCTGCTCGAGAGCACGACGAACGCCAGGCTTGAGGCCATGGCCCCTAGGACGCCGACGAATCCCAATATTTTAGAGCCCGAGCCCACTTCGCCTCCTTGAGGCTAAAGTTACCGCCGCGAGCCCGCTTCCATACGGACCCACGTATTCGATGCTCCAGCCGCCCTCATGCTCTCACCGACCGGCGTATCAGTCCATCTGCCGACGGATAAACGTGGGCACGTCCAACTCGCCGATATGATCTCGTGTCACGATCCGCTCCGGCCCCAGAGGAAGCGGAACCACACGTCCCATCCCGCCACCGACCGCAGCCACCTGAGGCTGTGGTTGTACCTGACGATGAGGCACCGTTGACGAGGGCTGCCTTCCGAAGTCCGGCCGAATCACATCGTCGAAGCCGGTCGCGATCACAGTGACCCGAATCTGTCCTTCCATCTCCGGATCATGGACCGCGCCAAAAATGATCTCTGCCTCATCTCCGGCCTCTTCTTGAATAATAGTTGATATCTGGTGTACTTCGTCAATGGCGAGATCCATCCCCCCCGTGATGTTGATCAGCACACCCTGTGCACCTTGGATCGATACGTCGTCCAAAAGCGGCGACGAAACCGCTTCTTGAGCGGCTTCTTGCGCACGGTTGTCCCCCTCTCCAAACCCTGAACCCATCAGGGCCGGGCCACGGCAGGCCATGATGGTTCGGACGTCAGCGAAGTCCACGTTCACCTCGCCCGACACCCGGATCAGATCACTGATGCCTTTGGTCGCATGGAGAAGAACCTCATCGGCCTTTTTCAGGGCATCCCGGAAGGAAGTCCCCCTCGGCACGACGGACAAGAGACGATCGTTGGGGACGACGATCATCGTATCGACGGTCCTGCGAAGCTCGGCCAGCCCCTGCTCCGCCTGACGCTCTCTCTTCTTTCCTTCGAACGAGAAGGGCTTCGTGACGATCCCGATCGTGAGAGCTCCCATCTCACGGGCGATTTCCCCAATGATCGGGGCGGCTCCGGTACCGGTTCCGCCGCCCATTCCGGCGGTGATGAAGACCAAGTCGGCCCCCTCCAGCACTCTCCGGACCTCGTCCTGGCTCTCGGCGATGGCTTGCCGGCCAACCTCGGGCCTCGCGCCCGCGCCCAGCCCGCGCGTCAGTCTCTTGCCGACTTGAAGCGTAACCTGGGCACGGGAGCCCTTCAGCGCTTGAGCATCCGTATTCGCCGTGATGAACTCGACGCCCTCCAAGTCCTCATCGACCATCCGGTTGACCGCGTTTCCGCCGGCTCCCCCGACGCCGACCACTTTCATCCTCGCCGCTTGAATCGGGGTCTCTTCGAATTCGAAAATCATCATTAGTTGGCTCCCGTGGGTCAAAGTTTCGGACTGATTCACGCTTCATCTTCCGATGTAATGGTTCGTCGATACGCTAGAAAAACTCTTTCAGCCACGACCCGACTTTGGACACCAGGCCGGACGTGAGTGTCGAGGCACCAGCACCTGTCTGTTCGTACCGGTCCGCACCGTACAGCACGAGCCCGGCGACCGTCGCGAACTTCGGCCTTCCGACGGAGTCGGCCAGACCCGCTAGGCCCTCGGCCGGAACCCCGCTGCGCACCGGTGCTGCGAACACCTGCTGGGCCAAGTCGACCGTCCCGTACAAGGAGCACGCGCCCCCGGTTAGCACGATGCCCGCTCCCAGCTTGTGAAGCAGGCCCTCGCGATCGAGCTCGGCATGGATCAGGCCGAACATTTCGTCGAGGCGTTGTTCGATGATGTGAGCGATCAATTCCCGCGCGATGTGACGCTTCTGGCCCGGACTGGGCCCGGGCAACTCTACGGTCTCTCGAGGATCCACGAGCTGGGCAAAAGCGACACCGAACTGCTCCTTGGCCCGCTGCGCCTCGGCAAAGGGGACGGGTAGGCCTCTGACGAGATCGTTCGTGATCGTGGTCCCCCCGAAAGGAAGGACCGAAGTGTACCGGATCTCGCCATCGAAATAGGCCGCGAGATTGGTCGTACACGCGCCAATCTCGACCATTGCGACGCCGACTTCCTTCTCGTCTTCAGTAAGGACCGACCGCGCCGCCGCGAACGATTCGAGGACCAGCTCTTGTACCCGGTAGCCCGCCCGTTGCACGGACTTCCTAATGTTCGCAGCAGCCGACGTCGAGCACGTCACGAGATAGACTTCGGCCTCGAGTCTGGTCCCCACCATTCCCAGAGGATCCTTGATCCCAGGTTGGTGATCCACGATGTAGTCCTGGGAAATCGCATGGAGGAGCTCGCGATCGGGTGGATGTGCGACGGCGCAGGCCACATCGTGAACACGTCGCAAATCGCCAAGAGAGATCTCTTCGTCAGCTACAGCGACGACGCCCGGGGACGTTGCGGCCCGGATGTGCTCGCCACCGATTCCCACGTAGACGCGGTCCACCTTCACGCCGGCCATGAGCTCGGCTTCTTCCATGGCCGCCCGCACGGACTCCGTCGCCTCTTCGATGTGGGTTACGACGTGCCGGACTCCAGTGCTCCGGGCCTGCCCCACGCCCAAGATCTTCAGGTCCCTCCGGAGGAACGGGTCGTCGTGGACCTCCGCAATCACCGCCGAGGTTTTGGTGGTTCCGAGATCGACGCCCGCGATCAGAATCGAGTTCATCTACCGATCTCCCCGCGGACCTGTGGATCCGAGGGCTCCGCGCCTTGATCTTCGTACCGGACGACGATCTGATCCTCGAAGCGGAGGTCGAGGACGGCGGCTCTCCGGTCGGGTTGCCGAAGGACGGCGTCTTCGAGGACCGTGAGGCCGTCACGGAGTCGCCGATGGGAAAGAGGTGGACGGAAGCGAAAGAGAAGGTCCCCGCTCACCACCGCCATCGCGTCTCCCCGGTCGTCGATGGCAATTTCGGAGATCGCGGCCAAGAAAGTGGGATCGTCCGCGCCCAGTCGGTCCACCTCCATCGCCAACACCTTTAGCTGGGAAGCCGAAAGGGCTGATCCTCCCCCCGCCCTGAACAAGACGGGGAGGTCCAAACGGTGTTGAACCGGGTCCAGCGGGAGCACCCGCCCATCCCGGTCGACCGGCTCGAGCACCGGGCCCGCCACGAATCCTACGGGAGCCCTTTCTTCGATCGTGACGACCAAGGTCTTGGGAAGCTTAGACGACACCTTGGCATGCCGAATCAGCGGGTGGCGCTCGAGGCGGTGCTCGATTTCCGTCAAGTCGTCGAACACGCTTAGGAACGGCGAAATCGCGGCGGCGGCTAAAACCTGCTCGTCCTCGAGGAGCCGGGTTCCGGCAACTCTGTATTCGCGGGCCCGAAACACTTCGAGTTCGGCGAGCGCGTCGGGAAGCCAAGCCGCCGCCAAGGCTACGCCACCAGCGGCCGCTCCCCAAAGGGCGACGCGAAGCAGCTTACGCATTCGCGCTCTCCTCGAGGCGGGCCACGACCGCATGGGCGACGAGATCGACAGACCCCGCGCCCATCGTGAGCAGGAGGTCACCCGCGGCGAGTTCGTCTATGATCGAGTCCGCCAGCGTGTGCACATCCGCGTGATAGCGAACGCTACCGCCGGCATTCCGGGTCGCGACGGCAACCAATTCTCCGGTGACACCGTCGATCGGCTTCTCGCGGGCCGGAAAGACGTCTGTGACCCAAATCGAATCCGCCACGGCGAGGGACCGCCCAAATTCGTCGGCAAAATCGCGGGTCCGAGAAAATAAGTGCGGTTGAAAAACCGCGACGATCCGCCGGTCCCCGAACGCGCCGCGTGCCGCGGCCAGTGTCGCTTTGATTTCAGACGGGTGATGCGCATAGTCGTCGATGACCAGGATCTCTTTCACGTGCCCCACGGTGTCGAACCTCCTCTCGACCCCCTGATAGGAGCTGAGCCCCTCTCGGATCGCGTCCCATTCCACCCCGAAACGGCGGGCCGCAACCGCCGCTCCCAGAGCGTTTCGTAAGTTGTGCTCGCCGGGCACTGGAAGTCGGAAAGTCCCCTGATCCGCACCGTCTTCGATGACCCGGAAGTCCATTCCACCCGCCTCCGCGCTGACGTCAGTGGCCCGCACGTGAACGCCCGGGTTGAGACCGTACGTCCGTACGCACGAGCGGTGGCTCTCAGCGAGCTGGCGTGCCCCTTGATCGTCCGCACAGATCACGGCGCAGCCGTCCGGAACGAGCCCCGCGAGGAACTGTTGAAAGGCTTTCATCACGCCTTCGAGGGCGCCGTACGTGTCGAGGTGGTCCGCCTCGACGTTGGTGACCACGGCGACTTCGGGCTTCAACTGCAAGAACGACCGGTCGTATTCGTCCGCTTCGACCACGTAGAGGTCACCGCCGCTACGGAGGTTACCCCCCCAAGCGGGTACGCGGCCACCCACAAGCCCCGTCGGATCCATGCCCGCGGTGGTGAGAATGCCGGTGGCCATGGCCGTGGTCGAGGTCTTTCCGTGCGTGCCCGCGACCGCCAGCACCCGCCCCTGATTGACCCATTGGCCGAGGGCCTCCGCTCGCTTGAAAACCGGAATGTCCCGTTTGCGCGCCTCCTGCACTTCAGGATGATCTTCGGGAACCGCGGCGCTAACCACGAGGGCGGAAGCCCCATCGATGTGGCTAGCCTCGTGTCCCACCTGGATCGGTACGTCCAGGCTCCGAAGTTTGTCGGTGCTCGATCCGGGTCTCAGGTCACACCCCGAGACACTCCCCCCGTGTCTGGCGAACAGTTCCGCCAGCGCGCACATGCCGGCGCCCGCGACACCCATGAAATGAATCCGACCCTCGGTCGCGAGCCGACGAAAATCTGGCTCACCCACGGAGCCCGCAACCCGATGAAGCACGGTCATCGACCGGTCTCCCCCGCGCTGGAGGGAGGAAGAAGGCGCGCCATCTCCCGGACAATGACGGACGTAGCCTCAGGTCGGCTGCGCTCCCTTGCCAGCTCGCCCATGGCGGTGAGCGTAGTACCGTCTTCCGCCAAGCCGGCGATCGTCCGCCCGAGCGCGTCGGCGCTCAGTCCGCCCTCCGCGAGGCGCACCGCCGCCCCCGCCGTTTCGAGCGCGCGCGCGTTCATGTCCTGATGGTCAGCGGCAGCGGTGGGGAGCGGCACCAGAATCGCGGGCACTCCGGCCGCCAAAATTTCCGCCGTGGTCATCGCGCCCGCTCGCGACAACGCCAAGTCCGTAACGGCGAGGACCAGTGGAACGTCCTCGATGTAGGAAATCGCGCGCACGGAGTGGGGACTGCCCATGGCGGCCAGCGCATCGACGATGCCGGCATGATGAGCCGGGCCTGTCATCCATAGGATCTGCCACTCGTCCAGGGCCGGATGCTCGCCAACCGCGATCCCGCGGACGACACCGAGCATCAGCTCGTTCAGCGCCCGGGATCCTTGACTGCCGCCGATCAAGAGCAGGAGCTTGCGGCGGGGGTCGAGACCCAAGCCGAGCAAGACGTCGCTCCGATCCAGCGTGTTGCTCGGAGGGGTCTGGATGGGGCAACCCGACACGTGGGCCAGCCTTTGTGCACGGCGGGGCAACTCGGCCAGCGCTTCAGGGAACGCGAGGTGCACCTGCGCCGCCCACCGCGCCAAAAGGCGCGTCGTCACTCCTGGCCAGGCATTTTGCTCTTGCAGCGCCAGCGGTGTACCCATCGCGGCCGCCACTATCCCCGCGGGGGCCCCCGCGTACCCACCCGTCACCACGACCAACCCCGGTCGAATGCGGCGGTAGATTCCGACGGTGGCTGCCAACGAGGACCCGAGCGCGAGCGGGACTCCGAAGTTCGACCACCAGTCACCACGCCGAATGCCTCGAACTGCAAGGAGCGCGTGTTCGAGCGATCGTTCGGGGAGCACCCGCGCCTCCAGCCCTCGACGCGCGCCGAGGAAAAACGGCCGCACGTCTGGGCGCCGGCGTACGAATTCTTCCGCCAACGCAAGTGCGGGGTAAAGGTGACCCCCGGTGCCGCCTCCAGCGAAGACCACGACGGGGCCGTCATGCACGGGCCCTCCTCCGCGCGGGGCCAGGCCTCTCGCTCGCCCGTGAGATGCTCATCAGAATCCCCAGGGATGCCATCATGACCAACAGATTCGAGCGGCCGTACGAAATCAGCGGCAAAGCCAATCCTGTGGCCGGGACCAAACGAAGGCCTACCGCCATGTGAAGGACTGAGTGTAGGGCGATCATGCTGGTGAGCCCAACGGCCAGAAGCTGCCCGAATAGGTCGGGAGCGCGCGCTGCGATCCGAAAACCGATTAAGACCAAGAACAGATATAGGAGTACCGTCGTTGTGCTGCCGAGCAGGCCCCACTCCTCACCGATCATGGCAAAAATGAAGTCGTTGTGGGCCTCGGGCAGAAACCCGAGCTTCTGCCGGCCTTGTCCGAAGCCCACGCCGCCGATTCCGCCCGACCCGATGGCAAGAAGCGATTGGTGCACCTGAAAGCCCGCCCCCTCTAGGTCGGCCGAAGGGTCCAGCCACGCAGCCCATCGACGGGCCCGAAAAGCGACCGCGAGCTGCGTGTACAAAACGGGTAAGGCCAGAAGAATCAAAAAGAGGAAGTGGGTGATGCGTGCGCCCGCAGTGTAGACCACCAGGCAGCCGGCCATCCCTACGAGAAAAGCCGTGGACAGATCGGGTTCGAGCGCGATCGGCAACATGAGCGCTGCCCAAACGAAGAGAAACGGCCCGAGGCCTCGTCGCAGACTCTGGAAGTCCTTCTGCTTGCGGACCGCAAGCGCCGCCGTCCAGACGACCACGGCGATCTTGGCCAACTCGGAGGGTTGAAACGTCACGCCGACGCGTAGCTGACGCTGTGCTCCATTAACGATGGGTGAGATGGACTCGGCACCCGGCGCGATCACGATCACAAGTAGGATCCACGCAACGACGACCATCGGCCATGCCAGCCGTCGCCAAACATCGTGGGGGACGCACGCGCAGACGGCGAGTACGACCAGACCGAGTCCCATTCCAGTCGCCTGTCGTAGAACGTAATAGTAGTCCGGGAGGTCTTGCCGCTGAGCGAGAAACGCGCTGGCGGAGTACAGCGTCACCAAACCGATGGAGAGAAGGAGGAGCGTGATCGTAAAGATACCGGCGGACTCCCACCCCTTGCCGATACCCGAGACAGGTAGGGCCAGAGGCCCGGACGGAGCGAGGTCGACGGGTCGCTGCATCAGCGCTTGGCGTCCTCCGAAATGGCTTTGGCCAAGTCGCTAAAACGCGCCCCGCGCTCCACATAATTGGTGAACATGTCGAAGCTCGAACACGCCGGCGACAACAGAACGGTGGTACCCGGCGTCGCGCGCTGCGCGGCTACCTCCATGACTTCATCGAATCCCGTGTCCAATAGCTCTACCGACACCGGACCGGCTAGGGCTTTCCATAGGCGGGGGCCGGCCTGACCGAACGCCAACACGTGGGCGTCGGACTTAGAGAGCACCTCGACCAACGGGGAGAAGTCCTCTCCTTTGTCCTTGCCGCCAAGGAGGACGAGCAGCGGACCCTCGAGGCTGGCGATGGCCGCCCGAGCTGCGGCCACATTCGTGGCCTTCGAATCGTTGACCCAGCGGACACCATTCGCCTCCGCCACGGTCTCGGTTCTGTGGGGAAGCGCACGGGCCGTGGTCAACCCACGGCGAATGGATTCCGGGGGCACGCCCGCAAGCCGCGCCGTGATCGCCGCGGCCAAAACGTTCTCCATGTTGTGGCCCCCGAGAAGAGCGATGTCCTCGACGCGAACCAACGCTTCCTTTTCACCGGAGATCTCGAGGGTCAGCATCGTACCGTCGATGTAGGCACCCGGACGCTCGCCCGCCGCCCGGCTGAAGTAGAAGCGGCCGCCGGCCACGCCCTGGGCCAGAACGTCGACTGCGGGGTCGTCCCCATTCAGCACCCACCGGCTGTTGTCGTCGGCGTTGCGGAAGAGATTCTTTTTGTCGGCGTAGTAGGACTTCACCGACGAGTACGAATCCAGGTGATCCGGAGCCAGATTCGTCAACACGCCGATGTCGGGCTTGAAGCGGTCGATCGCTGCCAGTTGGAACGAACTCATTTCCACGACATACCAGGCCGGGCTTCGCTCTCGGAGGGCGAGCTCTGATGTGGCCGGGCCGAACGCAACGCCGATGTTCCCGCCCAGCGCGACGTCCATCCCGTCCTCCCGGAGCAGGTGCGCCACCAAAGTAGCCGTGGTCGTCTTACCGTTCGTTCCAGTCACGGCGATCAGTGGACCATGGAAGAACCGAAAGGCGAACTCAGGCTCGGAGATCCAACGGACCCCCCGTGCGGCGAGCTCCCTGAGCACCGGAGCGTCGGGGGGGATTCCTGGGCTGACCACGACCGTCGCGGCGGCGGCGATACGATCGAGGGGGTGTTCTCCAAGATCGACTTCGGCTCCGAGCTTTCGGAGCTCGGCTCCATCAGCAAGAGCTGTGGCATCAGTGCGCAAATCCGAGACATGGACTGCTCCCCCTTTTTGAATTGCCAACCGTGCCGCCGCCCGTCCGGACGCGGCCAAGCCGACAACGGCAACCGTTTCGCCTTCCAGCGTGTTCACGACGTTCGTCCCTCACCGGATCTTAAGCGCGCTGAACGCCACCATGGCGCACAGAATTCCCATGATCCAAAAACGGACGACGACCTTACTCTCCGGCCATCCCAACTGCTCGAAGTGGTGATGGATCGGGGCCATTCTGAAGAGTCTCTTACCTGAGCCGTACTTCGCGGTCGTGTAGCGGAAGTATCCGACTTGGAGCACCACTGAGAGCACCTCCATGACAAAGACCCCGCCCACGATCACCAGGAGAAACTCGGCTTTGAGCAGAATGGCCATGACCCCGATGGCACCGCCTAATGCGAGCGACCCCGTGTCGCCCATGAAGACCTCCGCCGGATGGGTGTTGAACCACAGGAAACCGAGGCAACCGCCTGCCAAGCTGAGGGCCAGCACCGACAACTCACCGGCGCCCGGCAAGTAGAAGAGTCCCAGGTACGCGGAGCTGTCCACGCGGCCCAGCAAGTAGGCGAAGATCCCGAACGTGGCCGCGGCGATGGCCGTCAGGCCGGCGGCCAGCCCATCCAGGCCGTCGGTGAGGTTCACTCCGTTGGAGGTGGCCGAGATCACCAACGCCACGAAGGGTACGTAGAGCCACGGATGGAAAACCAACGCAATGTCTGAGAAGAACGGGACCATGGTGTGATTAGGAGGCACCGGCGAGATCGGACGGAGGACCAGAAAGAGCCCCAGGGCCAGTCCGAACGTCCATTGTCCCAACATTTTGTAGCGGGCGATGAGACCCGCCGTCCGCCCTTGAACGACCTTGAGGTAGTCGTCCATAAAACCTAGGGCGCCCATGGATACGAGGCTAAGCAGCGCCAGCACCGTATACCAGTTGGTCAGTTCCGCCCACAACAGGGTGGAAACGCCGGCCGACATGACGATCAGCGCCCCACCCATCGTCGGCGTTCCAGCTTTCGGCAGATGAGTGGCGGGACCCTCGGCACGCACCACTTGGCCGATTCCAAACCGCCGAAGGGCGCGGATGGTCATGGGCCCCAGCACAAAAGCGAGCACGAGCGATGTCACGAGAGCGCCGGCGGCCCGGAACGTGATGAAGCGGAAGAGGTTGAAGAAGATGTGGACGTCGGCCAAACCGGGGAGCAGATGGTAGAGCATTACGCCCCCACTCCGGAACTCGGCCCCGATCCACGAAAGTCCCTCTCGAACAGTGGGATCAGCCGCTCCATTGCAACGCCGCGCGACGCCTTCATGAGAACGACTTCATCGCCCGCGAGCCTGTTCCGAAGCTCCTCGTATGCGTCGATCGGGTCCGCCACGGAAAGAACTTCCGATGCGGTGGATGCCGCAGGCCCCGATACGACGGGGGCGTGTGACACGAGACGGGCAAAGTGCCCGGTAGCGACCACGAGATCCAACCCGAGGGCGGAAGCCTCATCCAGCAGCACCTCGTGGAGCGCTTCGCTTCGCCCCCCCAGCTCGAGCATGCTTCCGAGAACCGCGACTTTGGTCCGGCCGGGCTCGATATCGACGAGCAGGTCGAGGGCGGCGCGTAGGCTTTGTGGGTTCGCGTTGTAACAGTCGATGATCAGCGTGAGCCCGCCGACGTGCTTGATTTCGCCACGCATGGACCCCGCTTCGACCCGACCGACGCCGCGAGCCGCTTCCGATACGGGCACGTCCAACAATTCGGCCACCGTCAGCGCGAGGAGGGCGTTTTGGACCGAATGGCGTCCGGGGACCCTCAAGCGCACACGCTCTCCGCGCCAGCCGAAGCTCCAGCACCCGCCCTCATCCATCGAGGCGTCCTCCGGGCGAAAGTCGACGCCGGCGTCGGTACCGAAGCCCACGACCAGCACGTCATCGCGTATCCGGCCAGCCCTCGCCACGAGAATAGCCGGCTCATCGCCCACGACTGCGACACCATCGGCAGGAAGTCCCCGTAGGAGAGCGAGCTTCTCTTCGAGCACGCCCTCCAGCGACTCCAGCTTCTCGACGTGCGCCTCCGAGACGGTCGTCACGACACCGACTTTCGGGCGTGCGATCTGAGTTAGCGCCGCGATCTCCCCCCGCTCGTTCGTGCCCATTTCGAGCACGACGACCTCCGTGTCGTCTGGAGCGTCGAGAAGCGTCAGCGGCAAACCGATTCGGTTGTTCAGATTTCCGGGTGTCGCGTGGACGCGGAGAGAACCGTCGAGCGCCGCCCGGGTCAGATCCTTCGTGCCGGTCTTGCCCGATGACCCGGTGATGGCGACGACCACAGCGTTCAAGCGCCCCCGCCGATGTCCGGCGAGCCGACCCAGCGCCAGCAGCGTGTCTTCCACCGGATACACGCATACGCCGTCCGCCTTGACCGGGCGGGCCACCACGGCCCCCCACGCTCCACGGTCCAGGGCGGCGGATACATAGTCGTGTCCGTCAAAGTTTTCACCGGACAGAGCGACGAACAGGTTCCCTTCGCGCGTCGTTCGGCTGTCCGTCGAAATGCCGGTAAACGTGACTCCGCACTTCTCGAGAGGTTCGACGGCCAACGCGGTTGTGACCTGCTCATCGGTCCACTCGAAGGGAGCAGTCACGTCGCGCCCCCGATCGGTCCGAGGTGCTCTTCGATGATCACCCGCTCGTCGAAGGGCTGTTGCTCGGTGCCGATGACCTGGTACCGCTCGTGTCCCTTTCCGGCCAGCAGCACCAAGTCCCCCGGACGGGCCTGACCGAGCGCGTACCCGATCGCCTCACGACGGTCTGCCAGCCGTTCGAACGGGGAGCCGTCCATGCCCGGGACGATGTCATCGATGATGGACTCGGGGTCCTCCGTCCGCGGATTGTCGGACGTGATCACCACCAGATCCGCCAACTGGGCCACGGCTCGGGCCATCGCAGGACGTTTTCCCCGATCCCGGTCCCCGCCGGCTCCGAACACAACGATCAGACGCCCCGACATCAGAGGCCGAATCGCCGTGAGGACACGCCGAAGTGCGTCGGGCGTATGCGCGAAGTCGATCACGACCGCAAACGGCCGCCGCGCGACGACCTCGAGTCGGCCGGGAATCTGCGGGACGCTCCTGAGGCGGTCCGCGACGGCCTCGAGAGACATGCCCGCCACGGCGCCCACACCCGCGGCCGCCAAGCTATTCTCAACGTTGAAGCGACCGATCAGCGGCAAATCGACTTCGACTTCGCCCGCCGTGCTCGTAATGCGGAACCGGGTTCCAGCGGAGCCGTGCTCGATCCCGTGCGCTCGGAGGTCGGCCGGTTCGTCTATCCCGTACGTGACGCTGCGGCGTCCCCTGAGGGGAAGGTCTTTCCAATGCGCGTCGTCCGCGTTGACGACCACGCACCCTTCATTTTTCGTCAGGTTGAGTAGGTGAGATTTCGCCGTGAAGTAGGCGGTCATGTCCGCGTGATAATCGAGATGGTCTTGGGAAAGATTGGTGAAGACCACCGCGTCGAAGCGCACCCCGTCGAGTCGCCCCTGCTCGAGCGCATGGGAAGACGCCTCCACCGTGACCGAGCCAACGCCAGCCCCTGCTAGATCCGCCAACCACGTGGAAATGGCGACCGGGCCGGGAGTCGTGAGCCCTTCGGTCCCGTCCCTCACCGACCCGTCGGGTTCGACGAGCCCAAGGGTTCCCACCACAGCCGACGCACCCCGCGACCCCAGGAGGTGCTGGGCGAGAAGTGCGGTGGTGGTCTTGCCGTTGGTTCCCGTCACTCCGACCGTGAAGAGGTCGGCCCAGGGGGATCCGAGAACGGCGTCTGCGGCCAACGCCGCCGCCAACCGTCCGTTCGAAACCCGAACTTGGGAAATTCCAGCTTCGGGCACGTACCGTTCCACTACCGCTGCGACCGCACCCATCTCGGCGGCTCGCGCCACGAAATGATGCGCATCCCAAGAGGATCCAGCCCACGCCAGGAAAAGGTTTCCGGGCCGGGCGGTGCGCGAGTCCTGGGTCACCCCGGTGATCTCCACGTCGTCCGGACCGTGGATTTCTTCGACGAGGTCCGCGGACCGAAGGGCGTCGATGACGGCACGCAGACGGGGCGAAGCACTACTCACCACCCGACTCCCGAACGGACACGACACGCACCGTGTCTCCCGATGCCAAAATTGAGCCGGCGGGTGGCACCATGTGCGAAACCACACCCGATCCACCCCACTCGACCCGAAGGCCCGTTTCGTGGATGCGCCGAGCCGCCGCCCGGGTGGAGAGTCCCAAGACGTTGGGCACGATCACCGTGCTTCCGTCGGCCGCGGCCGACGCTTCCGGCCGCACGGATTCGGGCAGGGCCTCGACGTTCTGATCTCGACCCGACCATGACCTTGGAGACTCCGCTATCCGGAGGTCCGCGAAGCGCGCCACAGTGGGCACCTCACGCGCGCCATCCTCTCCCGGAGAAACTTCGAGCGCTTGTGCACGGGCGACGGCAACGAGCGCCCGCCGGTCGATCGGTGTCTCCCGCGCAGCCAGAACCGCTTCCATCGTGGCCCGCGTCACCGGAGCCGCAGCGGATCCACCGTAGTACGTGCCTTGGGGTCGGTCCAACTTGACCATGACCACGAGCTGGGGATCCTCTGCCGGGAAAAAGCCCACGAACGATGCGAAGTATTCCCCCGTCTGGTAGGCTCCGTCGGACCAGATGCGGGTCGTACCGCTCTTGCCGGCCACTTTGAAGGTGGCGAGGCGGGCTCGGCCTCCCGTTCCGACCTCTACGGCCTCGACGAGCACATCCGCCAGCTGCCGTGCGACCCCAGGCGAAACGGCCCTTCGCACAACACGCGTCTCGAAGCGATCCGTCACCCTGCCGTTCGAGTCTCGCAGTTCCTTCACGAGCCGGGGCTCCATCAGCAGACCACCGTTCGCGAGAGCACCATACGCCATCGCCATCTGGAGGGGTGTCACGGAAATTTCGTAGCCGATGGCGAGGGACGCCGAGGACTGCCCGCTCCAACGCTCCGGCTTACGCAGGATGCCGGTGCCTTCACCGGGCAAGCTGATTCCGGTGGGCGCTCCGAGACCGAAGTCACGGAGGGTCTGGTAGTGTATGGCGGGACTCATGGCTTGCGCCGCCTTTGCTACCGCGACGTTCGAGGAGACCTGGAGCGCCCGGGCCAGGGTTATGGGACCGCTCTCACGGTTGACGTCCCGGATCGTTCGTCCCGCCACCGTCCACGACCCCGCCTCGGTGTCGATCACGTCGTCGAGGGATGCCAATCGGTTTTCCAAGAGCCCGGCCACCGTCAGCGGCTTGAGTGTCGAGCCGGGCTCATAAGGCGTGTTGATCGCAGACAAGGCGTTGGAGTTCTCTTCCCGAATGGACACCATGGCCAGAACATCTCCGGTGCCTGGATCCGTGATGAGAAGATCGCCACCCTGGGCGTCGGTCTCACGAATCGCTTCCGTGAGAGCCTGCTGCCCGATTTCCTGAAGGTCTACGTCCAGGGTCAGCACGACCTGGCCGCCTTCCCGAGGGCCTTGCACCAGGAGGCTCTCTCCCGGGATCGGCCTGCCGGATGGGTCTCTGGCAAGCACAGCCTGACCCACGCTCCCTTTGAGAACATGATCGAACACTTGCTCGATACCGCCCGACGCCTCCCCACCCCGCACGGTCCCCAGAAGGCCCCTCGCGAGATCGCCTTGCGGATGGAACCGGCGGAGTTCGCGTTCGAGGTATACCCCACGAACCGTGTCGAGCGCGGCACGGATCGAAGGCGGAAAGGTGTTCGGAATCACCCGCCACCGTTTCGACGACATGGTGACGCCACGAATCACCGATTCCTCGAGCCCCAGCGTCTCCGCCAGGAGTCGAGTCACGGCCCCAGCGTCTTTGAGCTCACCCGGAGCGACGCTCACCCGGAATACCTCACGACTCGTGGCCAACTCGACTTCCGACCGGTCGAGCACCGATCCACGAACAGCCGCGATCTCCACGCTCGTGTGGTGCTGACGTTCCGCTTCGGCACTCCAAAAAGTTCCCTGAGCCACCTGGATCTGAATGGTCCTGCTGACCAGGACGGCGCCACTCAACAACCAGCCGGCAAGAACCACTCTTCGGCGCACCTTCACTTTCCCTTGCATCGCACGTTTGCCGCGTCTCATCGTGCGACCCTCGAAAGAAGGACCATCTCCGAGGCCGCCGGACGGTGCATGCCGAGATTTTCCTCGGCGACTCCGGAAATCCGAGTCCGGTTGTCGAGGCCCTGAATTCGTCGAATGAGCTCCGCCTGCTCCGCTTCTGCCAGAGAGAACGAGCGGGCGACAGCATCGAGTTCGGCGAGCGACTCGAAGGCGCGGCTCTGGCGCCACGTCACGTAAACCAATGCGGAGAGAAAACCGGAGAATGCTAGTACCAGAAGACTCGGCGTAACCCAGGACCGGCTGCGACGCGGGCGCCTCATCCTTTCCTCCAGGCCCGAAGACGCGCACTACGGGCGCGCGGGTTTCGGCGCACTTCGATCTCACTCGGGCGCACCGCCCTTCGCGTCAGGAGAGGCCCAAGTGGCTCTCCACGGCAGGTGCACACCGGCATCCTCGGCGGGCACACGCAGGAGCGGCTCCAATCCCGGAACGCGTTCTTCACGAGCCGGTCCTCGAGCGAGTGGTAGGCGATCACGACAATTCTCCCATCCGGGGCCAGTGCCTCTCGAAACGCATTCAAGCCACGTTCCAGGGCCGCGAGTTCTTCGTTTACCGCGATTCTGAGAGCCTGGAAGATCCGGGCTTTTTCATTGGCCTTCGGGGCCCTGCCCAACGTCCTATAGAGGACAGCCACCAAATCGTCGCTCGTACTGAAGGGCGTCGCGGCCCTACGCGCTACGACGCTCCGGGCAAGCGCCCGAGAGCGAGGTTCCTCTCCATATTCATGGAAGATCCGGGCTAAAGTTTCCTCCGGCTCCGAGTTCAGAATTTCAGCTGCGGTGGCGCCTCCCTCTTTTCTAGCGTCCATGCGCATGTCCAACTGGACCCCAGTCCTGAAGGCGAACCCCCGAGGATCCGAATCGAGTTGGTGAGAGCTCACACCCAGATCGAGGAGGACTCCGGCGAGGGGTTCCCCCAGACCGGCGGCGGCAAGGGCTTCGTCGAAGCGAACCAAGAGGAAGCGCACTCGGTCCCCGAATGGGGCCAAAGCGGCCTTTGCCACCTCGAGAGCGTCCGGGTCACGGTCCACCGCCACGAGCTTACAAGTCGTGCACTCCTCCAGCAGAACCGCGGCGTGGCCTCCGCCTCCAACCGTTCCGTCCAGATAGACGCCTTCCCCGATCGGAGCCAAGAACTCGATCGCCTCCCGCGCGAGAACGGGCTCGTGAAAATCCCCCGGCGATCCCGTCAAATCACCCATCGGGGGCTCGGCGGCTCGGAGAGGGAGAGACACGATTCACCCGAAAATCTGGCTGGCAAATTTCTCGAACTCGCCCGAACCCGTGCGCGCGGCTTTCTCGAACTCCGGCGGATGCCACAACTCGACGCGATCGATATTTCCAACGAGTAGCACCTTCTCGTCGAGTCCGGCTGCTTCCTGATGCCAGGCAGGGATGAGGATCCGCCCCTGCTTGTCGGGCGACACCTCGACTGCGCTAGCCGCGACGGCCAGCACGTCACCCCACGCTTCGGGTTGGCTCCTGCGGAACGTCAGGAGACGCTCTTGGGTGGCCGCCCAGGATTCCATCGGAAAGAGTGTGAGGGCAGGTGCCCTCCACTGTAGCAGGACGAAGCCGTCTCGACCGGCCCCGCGGCGAAACGCCGAGGGTAGGCTGACCCGGCCCTTCTCGTCGATCTGAAACTCATACCTGCCGAGAAAACTCTTCACGAAGTGGCACTATATGGGTCGAAGTGGTATGAAGTGGAGTGACAAGGACCAAGATACGACTCGACTTCAGGGCCCGTCAACCCTTTCCTGCGCCAATAGTTTTCGGTTTTTCTTTGGGTCGTTACTTTGATCCCACAACCTTCAAGTGGCTTTGTGTAAACGTGTTACGGGATCTTTTCCGTTGATGGATCAAAACGGAATCAGAAAAAATTGCGAAGCAGAACGACCACGCGTGGGGCCTCCCCACTCTTCCCCACTTGCCCTGTGCACCCCAACAAAATCCTAAACAAGAGGGGTATCTGCAGGGGCATCGGCGCGCCGACTTCGAGGGGGACAGCGCTGGCATCGGCTTTTGGGGGATGTGCCCAGGAGAGAAGACACTTTGGAGAGGACGGCAGCGCTACCGGGACACTACCTACTGAACAACAAAACGCCGCGGGGGAAAGATCCCCCGCGGCGCCCCAGGCGCTCGTCAAAGCGAATTAGTTGCGGTTCGCTCGAAGAATAATGGCTTCCTGGATTTCGATGTAAACACCGTTGTTATCCAGATACTGCTGAAGGTTCAACTGGTTGCGGTCAGCATATCCCTTGCCGCGCGCAAAGAGCGTACCGGCTTGTTGGAACATCGGAAGCGACCGGTTGGCCGTCTCGATCGTCTCGGGCGCCTGCACGACGATCGCAAGATTAAATACCGAGTACCCATGCCAGAACGCATAAGTCTCTCGCGTCTCAGAACCGACCTCGAACCCGCTGGTCAACTCAATCAATTCGACGAAACGCGGGTAGTTCTTCTCGGTCGGTTGCACATACGTCGAATACGCATGGCCGAAGATCATGTTGGCGGCCTGATCTGCCGAAGATCCGTTTGCAACGGCTTTCTGAAGCACCGGAACCGCCTCTTCGATCTGGCCGGTCTCGATCAACCAGCTGCCCATCCTGAGGTGTAGGTTGGGCCATTCGGGATTGATTTTCTCGATGGCGGCGAGCGCGGCGATCGCCTCATCCGGCCGGCCGGACTCCTTGAGCGCCTCGGCATTAATGGCTCTCAGGCTAGCCTCTTCAGGGTGCGACTGGATGGCGCGCTCCGCGAACTCGATCGCGTCGGCAAAGTTGCCCAACTGGACATGCGCTGCGGCAACGTTGCGAAGCTGCGACACGAGCATCTCCGCGCCCTTCTCGGTAAAGACCCGCTCGTAGGCCGCGATCGCTTTTCCGAATAGCTCGCGTACCTCGGGCGTTACGCCATCGCCATCACCCGCCGCCTCGATTGCCTCTCTTCTCACCCGCTCCGCGCCTGCAAAAGCGAAGTTCCCCAACTGCTCATAGAAGTCGATGTTGTCGGGGTCGACCTCGATTCCGCCTTCGATAATCGTCATACCTCCAACGGGGTCACCCTGCTGCGCCAAATCGTAAGCGACCGTCATCCGGACCGAAGCATTGGTCGGATCCAATTCCAAGTACCGGTTATAGTACCCACGGGCCGCTTCCGCCTCGTCGAGGTTGGACGGAGCCGCCAGCCAACCACCGAGCAGCAGTGCGTCCTCGTGGTACGGATCACCTGCGAGCAGCCGCTCGACCTCATCCAGGGACTCCTGATGACGTTCCATCTGCCGGAGCACGCTGGCCCGCGTATACCGGCTACTTGTGGCGTTCGGATTCAGCTCGAGGGCCCGATCGCAGTTCTCAAGCGAACTTTCCCATTGCTGGCTCGCGGCGTAATCACCGCAGAAGATCGCTACCCGTGTTTGCTCGACGAACAGCTCGAAGCTCTGGACGATCTTAGCAGCGGCCTCTTCCTCCATGTCCTTGGCGGACATGATCGGATCGACATCGAACTGCTCTCCGGTACCACTATCGACAAAACGGATGTTTTGGATTTGCCATGCGTCCTCCGTACCGGAGTATCCCGCACACAGCACCACCTGATAGTTGCTCTGCTGTGCAAGCTGACGGGCCAGGATGCAGTTGAGGTCCTCCATGTCTATGTTGAACTCATCGAGCTTGTCCTCGATCTCGTCCTCTTCCACGGCGCTATGGGTGAGCATGCCGTCAATGAGGTCGCGCAGCTCCTCCGCCAAGTCCTTACCGAAGTTGTCATTCTCTTCGTTGAGCGGCTGGAAGTTCGGAATGAGCACGCGGAAACGGCTGCTTACGGTCTGCTGAGCCTGAATGGCCGTGTTGCCCGAAAAGACGAGCGCGAACAACACGGCTACACAATTACCCAGAGGGCGGCGTCCAATCATCGTTCTAGCTCCTGGATGAGTCCCTGAAACATCTACTTACTCCTTAGCCTTTCTCGGGCACACTCGTCCCCTCGACCCTCACCTGCCCCTACCCGACTATCGAGACCGACAAGTTACGCCAGGCAGGCCGTGGGTCAACCGCAACACTCGAAAGATCCCCATAACTCGGTTCAAAGCGCTCAAATCGATATCGCTGGTACCCTAGATTGGGTGTTTTGGTTACACAAGTTGAATAAACGACCACCGATATGGGGTTCCACGATGCGGGGCGACGAGGCGGGCCACGACGGGGGCGGATGAAGCACTGTGGAGGCGCGGACGGTCAGGGAATGGACCGTCGCGGGTTGGGAAGTCCCGGGTTTGGGAGTGCAGGGTCGAGCTACCGCCGGGCGAAGCGCACCCGGCCCGACCCCGTTTCGATTCGGATCCGCCCTTCGCCGTCTCCAAGGAACCCTTCTACATAATCCCGGCTCACGCGGGCGGGTACTTCGACCTCGAGGTCGCCGCTGTCTGCCCCGCCACGCGCAAGCCGGACTACAACGCCCAGTGCGCCACCCCCGCGAAAGGGACGTCGTTACAGTTCAAAAGACGTGGATCGATCCGTTGACCGTCCTCACGTGCAACTCGGGGCCGCCCTCACCAAGAACACCTTGGACGGAACGCCGTGAGACACGTCCCACCAACTGAAGCGGCAGATCGGCGTCGAGTCTTCCGTTCACCCATTTCGCGTCTACGTCCGCGTCCACATCGTCGGGAAGATCCAACGAAATGCTTCCGTTTACCGTCGCGAAGCTTAGACCCGCTTCGATATCGTACCGCTCCATAGCGGCATCGATGGATCCGTTTACGGTGCGGGCCTCAGCGAAGCCCGTCGTGGAGATCTCAATGTCTCCGTTGACGCTCGTGGCGACCACGTCCGAGGCGAGATCCCGCACCTCGACGTCTCCGTTCACGGTGCCGCCCAGAAAGTCGACACCTTCCGGCACGCGCACGTAGAACGTCACCCGGACATCGTTATTTCGAACGTTGTTGTGGCCTCCGGATCCGGGCTCGCATGTGTTCTCTCGTCCTCGCGAAGACGGGTACACGGCGCACAGTGTTACGCCCCGCGCGTGCTCGATGACTTCGATACGAACATCGCTCGGGTCGCTTCTGCGGGCCCGTTTCTCCGCCCGAACCTCGATCTCCGCTCCAGAGGCTCGCTCGGCGACGATGGCCCCATTCAATCCTTTGATCTCTACGGTCTGGTCCGTCTCGACCGATCCCCGCCACACGAAGTCGTCCGCTTCTTCAGCGGATCCGTCCCGGGTTCGACGCTGAGCCGGCGCCTCGGCACCCGATGCCCGATCGGCACCGAACAGTCCGGCTACCGAGCTGGTGAAGCTCCGGGCCCCTTCCACCACCCTCTCCGATCCCCACACCAGCCCGCTCGTCATCGCTCCACCGTCTCTCGCCTGGGCGAGTGTGAGCGCGCACACCACCACGATCCCGGCCACCACGGCCGCCCGATTCACTCCCGTCATGCTGCCTCCTTGGCCCACCCTCGTCACGCGCGGCCCGTCCGAGCCAACGCCTCATCCCCACGCCGGTCATCCGACTCGACGCCACCCCCCCCGGTTCCAACTCCGTACGAGTAACTCTCCGAAAAAATTTTCGATGGGGAGCACTTCCCCTCGCTCGATCGCTACGCCGGTATCGGACCGTGGTTCTAAAACTTTCGACGATCTGAATCCCAGAAAGGTTGGAATCCGTCATGCCTTGCGCCCCCGTGCCGGACTCGATCCATTCGGCACGCACCACCCCGAAGCCACCGGCCAGGAGTCATGGAATGCCATTCGCCACGCTCGCGGTCCCCCAGGCGATCCTTCCCGTCGATCTGACGGCGCTGCTCGCTGTTTTTATGGGAACGTCCATCGTACTCATCCCGATCATCGGGCTCACGGCGCGCTTTGCGCTCAAGCCGACCGTCGAAGCGCTCAGCAAGTTCTTCGAAAAGAAGGGCGGCGACGAAGCGGTTTTGATTCTCGAACGTCGAATGGCCTTGATCGAACATCAGCTGGAGTCGATCGAGTCGAACGTGCAGAGGCTGGCGGAAACCGCGGAATTCGACCGGAAAATGGGGGCGGCACCACAGGGGCAGGCCAGTCTCGCTCCCGGCTCTGACGAATAGCGATTTGCACGACGTCGAGATCATCGGACACCGCGGATACGCCACGCAGGCTCCTGAGAACACTCTCGCTTCGATCGATGCCGCGCTGAAGTCGGGCGCACGTGCCGTGGAGTTCGATGTGAGGGTGGCGCGCTGCGGCACAGCAATCGTTTTCCACGACGAGACCCTCGAGCGCACCACCGATGGCGACGGAGCGGTCGCGGAAAAGACGATCGACCAGCTGCAAGCGCTGGACGCTGGGGCGTGGTACGATCCACGGTTCGCGGGAGAGAGAGTCCCCACGCTGATCGAGGCTCTCGATCTCGTCGCCGGCAGGGCGGAGCACGTTTATCCGGAGATCAAGGGAATTCGTGAATCGGCCGATATCGACGCGATGCTCGGCCTCGTTGAGGACCGCGCGATGATCGACCGAACCACGTTCATCAGCATCGACTGGAGTGTCCTCGAACGGGTTCGGGCCCGAAACTCGGAAATTCGTATCGGATACATCGTGGTGAGCGCCGACCTGTTCGACGACGCGCTCGCGTTAGCCACCCGGGATTCGATCGCCATCTTGGATTTGAATCAAGAAATCGTGCTGAATGACGCCTCGGTCGTACAGCGGGCCAAGGACGAGGGGATCGACGTCGTGACCTGGACGGTCAACGAACCCGACGACGCCACTCGACTGCGGCAGGCGGGGGTCACCGGCTTCACGACCGACCAGGTCGGACGGCTTCTCACGTGGGCCACCCAAGGATCGGCGTAACGATGTCTTCTCCTCAAGAATTCAACTCAGCGGGAAGACGCGACGCGCTCGCAGGAATGGGCCGTGGCCGGCTCGATCTGCTGATCATCGGTGGGGGCATCACCGGTTGTGGCATCGCACGAGACGCCGCCCTCCGAGGGTGGCGTGTGGGCCTCGTGGAAAAAGAGGACTTCGGATTCGGCACCTCGAGCCGTTCATCCAAAATCATCCATGGCGGAATCCGTTATCTCGAGTACGGACATTTCCTTCTCGTGAAGGAGGCCGCTCAGGAGCGGGCGGTCCTCCGGGTCATCGCCCCTCATCTCGTCCATCCCCTTCCCTTCGTGTTTCCCGTGTTCGACGGCGAGAGCCTGCTCAAGATTCGGTTGGGCCTGACTGTGTTCGACGGCCTGGCTGGTTCTCGGGGGCCCGACAAACACGAGAACCTCTCTCCACAGGAGGTCAGGCAGCAACTTCCCGGGCTTCGCGATCCTCTCAAGGGCGCCGTGAGGTACCCGGAGTACATCACCGACGACGCTCGGCTCACCCTCGAAAATGCGCAGTCCGCCGCTGCACACGGTGCGTTGGTCGTCAACCACGCGCGCGCCCAGGACTTGATGATAAAAGACGGGAGGGTTCAGGGATGCCGAGTCGTAGACCTCGTCGAGAACCGGACGATCGAGGTCTCCGCCAAAGTGGTCATCAACGCGACGGGCGCCTGGACGGCCGGGATGTTGGCGGACGCCGGCCTCGACGCCCCCTTCTCGCTGATTCCGAGCAAAGGAATCCACATCTTGCTCTCGGCCGAACGACTACCCATCGAGGGGGCGACGTTCCTGCGGGCACCGAACGGAAAACGAGGCCTCGCCATGCGACGCCTCAACTTTGTCTACGTCGGAACCACAGACGACGAATACGAGGGTTCCCTCGAGCGGCCGCGCGCCATACGATCCGATGTCGATGAAGTGCTAGACATGGTGAGTGACTGCTTTCCCGAGCAGAAGCTCGGGTACGAAGACGTTCTCGCCACATGGGCCGGTGTGCGTCCTCTCGTTCGCGAGGGGGACAAGAGTACACGAGACACGTCGCGTGAAGATGCCTTGTGGCACTCCCCTCCGGGGTTGATCACGGTGGCCGGCGGAAAGCTCACGACGTACCGGCAAATGGCCCGTCGGGTCCTCGAACTCGCCGACTCCGAGCTCGGACCAGCGCCCGGACTCCCGGACCAGACCGCGACGGTCCCGCTCCCGGGGGCCCTGGTGGGCCCAGGAGGTATGGAGGCCTACCATGCTCAGCGCACGCAGGACCTTTTACACGCCGGGGTCGCAGAGCCCGTCATCCATAGACTCTGCTGGTTGTACGGGAAACAACTCGACGATCTTCTCGCACTCGCCGCCGCCGATCCGGCCTGGCTCGAGCCACTCCATCCCGACGTGCCCGCCCTTCGGGGTGAGGTCCTCCTGGCGGTGGAGACCGAAATGGCCCTCACACTCACCGACTTCATGGATCGGCGAGCGGCGCTGCTGCTGTTCAGTCCGAACTTCGGGCTGGCCGGGGTGGAAGCCGCCGCAGACATCATGGCCGAAGCGCTGGAATGGGATCCGGCGCGACGGGCGCGGGAGTTGAGGGAGTATCGAGAGCTCGCCGCCGAGCACACGCTGCCCGCTTAGTACCGAAGCTCCACCGGGAATACCCGAAACCCGGGTATTTGCTAGCCCGCAGTCGTCAGCGTGAAGAAAAAAGCACTCCCCCGGCCGACTTCGGTTTCCACCTGTATCTCCGACCCGTGGGCTTGAAGGATTCCTCGGACGATTGCGAGGCCCAAACCCGCGCCACGTGCACCCGTGGCGCGTCCCTTCCAGAAACGATCAAAGAGGTGACGCTCCATGTCCGGCTCGATGCCTGGACCGGTGTCCTCAACCCGCACAGAAACACCGTCGGGCACCGGCGACGCAGACACCGTCACCTGCCCACCGGCCGGAGTGAACTTCACCCCATTGCCGATCAGGTTGGCCAAAACCTGAACGACCCGATCACGATCCGCGTTCACGCTCGGAAGATCGGTCGGCACGCGCACGGTGAGTTGGACGCTCTCTTGGTTGGACTCCCATCGCATCTGCGAGACGACCTCTTCGATCACTTCCGGCAGATCCACGGGCTTGGGTCGGACCGAGAGTCGGCCCGCCTCGATCTGTGCCACGTCCAAAAGATCCTGGATGAGTCGGTTGATACGATTGGCTGCCCTAGCGATGATTTCGAGATGTTCTCCCTGTCGTGCCGGAGGCATTGGAACGTCCGCCAACAACTCCGCGGCTGCTGCGATGGTGCCTACCGGATTCCGGAGATCGTGCGATACCACGGCCAGCACCTCATCCCGTGCTCTCACCGCGTCGCGCAGTGCCGCCTCGGCCGCGCGAATATCGGTCATGTCGGTAAAGGTCAGGACGGCCCCTCGCACCTCCCTGACGTCCTTCATGGGACTGACGATGAGCTGCACCGGGAAGGACGTCCCGTCCTTGCGCCACAAGACGTCGTCGGGCACCCGAACGGTGGCGCCTGAGCCGAGCGCGATCTGAACGGGGCATTCCTGCTCAGAGTGTGCGCCGCCATCGGCTTTGGTGTGGTGGATGCGACGGTGCACGGGCTCGCCCCGCAGTTCACTGGGAGAGTAGCCGAGCAGCACCGACCCGGCTTCGTTGAGAAAGGTGCAGTTTCCGTCCAGGTCGACACCAATCAGGCCGTCGGCGGTGCCTCCGAGAATGGACCGCAAGTCCCGACGGGCCGTCACGGTCTCCAACCGACGCTGCGTCTCGCTTTGCGCGAGGCTTTGCAGACTCAACCCAACAAAGACCATGGCGATCACGCCGAAGATCGCGAGAGCGATCGCGCCCAAAGTGATCCAGAAGCGCCACGTACGACTCCTCTCGAGGCGAGTCGTCGCCGAAATTTCGTCTCGGATCAAGCGGTCTTCGAAGGCCCGCATCGCGACTTGCACGGAGTCGTATCGAGCGCGGTCATCCTCCAGGTTGTTGCGGAAGGCAACGCGATCGATCACGACGGGACCCTCTCCCATGAGGGGTGTGTGGAGCACTCGCCAGTCGTTGGTCCGCGATTCGACCTGGCTCAACTCGACCCGGTAGCTCGGCGGCATTCCGCTGATCAGGCCCCTCAAGTCGTTGAGAAGTTCACCCTCCCGCTGGATGTGGTCTCGATAGAGGGAGATGAAGCTCGAGTCGCCGGAATTCATATACGCCTCGATCCGCATCATCTCCTGGGAATGGACCACCTGAATTTCGGGAAAAAGAGTGCGGGCTCGAGAGAATACGGAGAGTTCCCGTTCCAGCGCCGCCTCCTGGCGTTCGAGAAACGCCGGTAGCAAGGCCAAAACGAGAAGCGCCAGGAAGGAAACGACCAAGGCCGCGATCCATCGGGGCCGCCCGTCGGCCGGCGTGGTACTGGAGTCCATTGTTCGAAGCTACGAAGGAAGCGACGACTGGAGGAGGCGCTCGACGAGATCCCTGTCTTCCGGAGTGTTCACGTTCATGAAGGCCTGGCGCGGGTCTGTGACCTCGGCCACCACATCCTCGCCCATGAACGTCGCTCCGACTGCGTTTGCCAGCCCGTGTAAGGACCGGTCGTCGGAGTGGAGCCGGCGCTCCACTTCCGTAGCGCACGTTAGGCGGTACAAGGCGCACAGGGGTTCCAGTCCCGTCGGGCCGACCGGCACTACCGCTGGGGCAGCGGGACTCCAGCCCACGATCGTGCGCAACAAGGGCTCGTCGACGAGCGGCATGTCACATCCGAGGAGCAGCACCCCGCCATCCCCCCTCTCCTCGGCCCATTGGAGCGCAGTCCACAACCCGCCGATCGGACCCAGATCGACCTCCAGATCGGGTCGTGCTGGAACCCCCAGGGCAGCCTCCACACCCTCGGCTGCTGACACCACGCCAACGGAGAGGCCTGCCGCCTCGAGGGCGCGGACACCCCAAATTCCGATGGGCGAGCCAGCCAGCGGAGCCAGCACTTTGTGTCCGCCAAAACGGCGACTCTTTCCGCCGGCCACCACGACGCCGAAGATCCTCTCAGATGGGCGGTTCACCGAGAGATTCTTTCCCCTCCCCCAGAGATCAATCTTCGAGCAGAGGCTTCTTAGCGTCGCTTGCGCCGAGCGCCGCACCGGTCCCGACACCGGTTCCGAACGCCACGGCCGTGCCAACGCCCACCAGGGGAAGCAGGGCCACCACCGGAGACGCTACGACGGTTGCGGCCACTCCGACCGCGACACCGAGGTAGGGCTTCTCCACGAAGCTCGTAAACCGTAGACGGCGTCCGACGAAACGCCGTGTTCTCATATGCCCAACGACCCCCGCCGCCGCCGCGATACCCAAAGTAAGCAGCCCGAACATGATATATCCTTGCCGAATTGTTCCGTCGTGGACACGTCAGCCCCGGAACGGGGCACGTGTGCCGCACGATGTCTAAACCCTACGAGCGCTTCTTTGGATCCGTTTCGCAAGCCAACTCCGGTTCTCGCTTGGGCGCCGGCCCCGCGAGACCCACTATTCTTCGTCGCTGAAGTCGCCCGGAATTGTAGGATGTCGGTCGAACCGCATATTAACCCCCAGAGACCGCGTCATCGTTACGGAGGAGGATCGATTATGAGGCTTCTTCTAAACGGGCGCCATGCGCTCTTGTTAGGGTCACCGTGGGTAAAATTTTGGATTCGTATGATCGGCGCGCCCCTCGGCGTGGTCGCGCTCACCTCGACCGGTGTCGACGCCCAGTCCCTATGTCCATCGACCGGCGTGGCGGTACAGATTCTCGGCTCAGGAGGGCCCCGCGCCGGGACAGGCCGGGCCTCCGCCAGCTACCTGGTTTGGGTGGACGGGCGCGCCAGAGTCATGGTGGACGCTGGCGGGGGCGCGTTCGTGCGCTTTGGCGAATCGCACGCCCAACTGGCGGACCTGGATCTCCTGGCGATCAGCCATTTTCATCCGGACCACGTAACCGACCTCCCCGGCCTTCTCTGGCTGAGCGACGCGGCGCGCCAGGCACCGCTCCGCGTCGCGGGCCCGTCCGGCAGCGACGCCTTTCCATCCTTGCCGTTCTTTCTTGCGCAGCTGTTCGATCCCGAACGGGGAGCTTTTCAGATCTTGAGCGGGACTCTCGGAGGCCCAGGGAGGGGAGTACTTCTCGACCCGATTACGGTTGAGGTCGGGCGATCCGGACCCGAGCTGATCTTGCAGGAAAGAGGGCTGACGGTCCACGCGTTGTCGGTTCCTCACGGCAACGTGCCTGCCCTGGCGTATCGGGTGTCGGCCCAAGGTTTCACGGTGGTGTTCAGTAGCGACCAGACCGGTGGAGATCCCCGCTTCGTCGACTTCTCACGCGATGCGACTGCTCTGGTGATGCACATGGCCGTGGCCCCCACGACCTCCGGTCCGGCTTCCAATCTCCACGCGGCTCCCGCAGTCGTGGGCCAGGTCGCCGCAGACGCGTCGGTTCAGCGGCTGATATTGAGCCACCTCTTCGTGCACGATGGCCCCGAAGATTTGCAGGACGCCCTCGCCGACATCCGAGCACGCTATGACGGAGTCGTAGGTGTCGGTGAAGATCTCGCCTGCTATCCCCTCTGACCGTCGTCGAATGCTATGGCGTCGTCGCTCCGCCTAGGCGCTAGGGCCGCGGCACCCCCAACGCGGCACACCCCCCGTTCCGATCACCCTCCCAGACGAGCCTCGATCCGCTTCAGGCGCTCTTCGATCTCCACGAGCTTATGAAGGATGATGATGTGGGTCTTTTTTGCGTCGATCCCCACGGGGCTTTGATCGCTCGAGATCTCCCTCTCGATCGAAGCGAAGGTATCGGGTGGTACGTCTAGGTCGCTCATGGCCACCTCCGGGTGGATGTCCGCGGTCCGTCGCCTATCGAAGCGAAGGTCGCAGCGTAAGATATCGAAGCGCAAATTGTAGACACCGATGGCCTAATAGTCGAAAAATGAGCGCGCGCCCCCCAAGAAGGGCTCCGACCCTCTAGAAGCGATCGGTCAAAGGCATGAGAGTCCTCGTTTTCGGAAATTCCGGCTCGGGTAAGAGCACGTACGCCCGCGCCCTGGCTGAGGAAAGGGATCTCGAACACCTCGATCTGGACACGATCGTGTGGGAGCCTCGGAAAATCGCCGTTCAACGATCTCGCGAGGCCATGATGGCGTCGCTTGGCGAGTTTCTCGACTCCAACACCGCGTGGGTTGTCGAGGGCTGTTATGCAAACCTCATCGAGGCCGCATCTGACCGATGCACCCAACTCGTCTTTCTCAACCCGGGCTTAGAGGCATGCCTGGCCAACAATCTGCGTCGTCCTTGGGAGCCCGAGAAGTATGAATCTCTCGAGAAGCAGAACACGATGCTCGAGAACCTTCAAGCGTGGGTCGAGTCCTACTACGGCCGGGACGACGAGTGTTCGTACGAGGCGCATCGAGGCGTTTTTGATTCTTTTCGCGGCGCGAAGGTGGAGCACGTCTCCACGCCAGACACTTCTCAGGCCAACGAATCGGTTTAGCCAAGGGAGTCGCCCACGGATCCTCCTGCTCGGACAGGGAGTATTCGGATCATCTGCAACTCGGGTCCACGGCGGCGACCATGGGCAAGTGGCAATGTGAACTTTGGCGGGGGCGGTGTGCTGAGCAGGGTAACGCGGACACTGTTAGTTCTTGCGGTCGTCGGTGCAACGGGGTGCGGTGATCCGGTGACTCCGACTACGGCAGAACTGTTGGAAGGCAGCTGGACCTGGGTAGAATCGAGCGGCGGTATCACGGGCGGGCCTTTTACGCCCGCATCGACCGGCGAGACGATGACGCTGCGATTTCTTGGGGCCGATTCTGTCGAATTGACGCGCAACGGCGTTCTTGCCGGTGCGACAACGTACCAGATCTTCTTATACGACGATGGTGTTTCCACCGTCATCGAGTACGCTCAATCGCTCTTCGGATTCACCTCCCAGGGGCTGTTCGTGGGAGAGGAGGAGTTGATCTTGCGCGACGGCTGCTGTGACGGATTCATCTACAGATTCCAGCGGGTTGCGTCACCCCTCACACCCTGAGGCATGGTGACGGCTCGACTCAAGCCTGTGACCTCTCTTTCCAGTGGGCGGTACAGGATTCGAACCTGTGACCTCCTGGGTGTAAACCAGGCGCTCTGAACCAACTGAGCTAACCGCCCTGTGGGTGGTTATTGGCTTGGGAAAGCCGTTTTCTCAAGACTGCCCTTACCATAATCGAATCGTGTGCAATGTCGTGTGCAACCACGACGCTCAACATGCTTTGCACTCCCTCAACTCGCTACCATGTGGGACGACGTGTAGCATAGTCTCGGCATCGGTTTGCTGGTAGACCTTTTCGAGTGTCAATGGGCTTCGCCGGCCTCACGCCGCCGGCACATCAGGTCTAGAAATAGCTTTGAGGTCGCCGCCTAACCGTTGTCCCGAATGGCGTTCTATGGCCCTTGCGAAGGCACGTGGAGCCTACGTGGGAAGAAGGCCCGGACGTGTGGGAGGAAGAGCCAAGTTTCTAAGCAAACCCGGCAACCGCCAGATCGCCGAATACCTCCAGGGGGGCTAGAAAGGGATAGAGGTACAAAAATTCCTTTCTGCAGCCCAAATACCATTTCGAAAGTGAAACGGCTCACCCTTGATGGACAAGGATGAAAGGCTCCCCGCTAGTTCATCTCCTCCTCAAGAAGTTCGAGAAGGCTGTTGATCGCAGTGAGAACGATTTCGCCGTCACGGATTGAGAAGCCTTCGGCCTGTGCTCGGAGGACCGAGTAATTCCGCCCAGCGTCGGAAGTTAGAAAGTCGATTAGCTCATCGGTATAGACCGGATCCGGAGGTTGATATCCTGTAAAGACTCCGGCAGTCAAGAGCAGGTCGGCGATAGGAACGGAAGCAGCGATCACGGGCCTTGTCTCGAGTACGAGGTCCCAGGTCCAAGTTTGCTGCTCGGTGAACTCGCTCAGGGTCCGTGGCCATTCAGCCAAGGCGGATCGAAGCTCAGAGTTGCTAACGAGGTCTAGGCAACCTGATGCCAGCGCCCCGTCCAGCGCACCCGTCTTGGGATAGGTCGTGGTCACGCCAGTGAAGGCCCCTATAATCCGCTGCGGAGGGTCAAATGTCGGCGGCCTGAGGGACTCCGGGGCTCTGCCGAACTCCGCCAGCGCCAGAATTTCTCTCATACGCACACGGTGCCCCGCAACAGCCGCGCCAATGATTTCACGTGTCTCGATGAAGTCTGCATGAACGTTCGCCAGGAGCCGTTGTTCCTCCAGTCGATCCTGACGTTCATCCCACCACGCCTGAATCCCAAACGCCAGCAGGATAGAGCCGACGATCACCACGCCTTCCACGAAGACGCGAAGCCAGGGGATCTGGCGGGTCAATTGGGCACCGCCTGCCTCAACTCCTCGGCCCAGTTCTCGACGAGGATGAGTTCAGCGCTCGCCGCCTGATCCTCAACGATCCGCAACATCACAAACCGCTGATCGTCGGGGCTCACGTCGTACATCGGGTGACCGTCGCTGGGAAGGTAATCAGCCATGGAAAACAGCACGTCTTGGCGGCCCGCCACGAACGTCGGATCTCCACTTACCTGCACCGCCACCAGTTCGTCGGCCCCGTTTCGGTAAACCAGTTCCCGCCCGCTGTGTGCCCACATCGGCTCGGCTCCGCCATTCGTGGATACTAGGTGTCGGCCCGAGTCCGCATCCGGGAAGGGACGCACGTAGACTTCTTCTCGGCCCGCCTCATCCGAGACATAGGCCATCCATCGACCGTCCGGTGAGAGAGCGGGGGAGCGGGCACTGAAAGCGGTTGCCACAAGCGGAACCGCCATGGTGTCGAGGCCTGGCCGAATAGCGAGAAGGTTAGCGACCGCCGTCTCGTCCTCGCGGTTACCGACCCCCACGGCAATGACCGCTCCCTCACGGATGACGAGCCACGTCCCATCGGGAGAGTAGAAGCCCTCCAGGATGTTGGCGTGACCCCCTGAAAGGAGACCAGAGCGGATGTTAGGATCTGAGCTGGTCGGAGATTCAGCGAGGAGGTCAGCAATGAGCAGGAGACGACA
>Ga0209403_10000273_pt1 | contig 83388 bp, 61 predicted proteins | sample ArcticOcean_MG_C_8_FD_187440 | JGI IMG/M metagenome (GOLD analysis project Ga0209403, IMG submission 187440) | Marine microbial communities from western Arctic Ocean - ArcticOcean_MG_CB11_86 (SPAdes) (version 2) | ecosystem: Environmental > Aquatic > Marine > Oceanic | place: Arctic Ocean...
GATCGGGTGGAACTGAGTGGTAACGTTGACGTCATTTTTAGTTCAAGTGACGTTGAAACCACTACTACTACTACGACTACTACTACGACTACTACTCCCCTCGACCTCGGTGATGATGGCGCGGTCGGCGGTACCGGTGACGATGCTGACACTCCGGCTTTCGATACGACGACTTCGACGACGGATTCGACGACGGATTCGACGGACGCGAATGACGTGTTTGTCGACCAGGTGTATCTCGGTCTGTCAATCGACGTGAGCGATAATGTAAGCGCTTATGTCAGCTTGCAGAGCGAAGACACCCAAAACGGCGACCCCGTCTCCGACACCGGGATTGAAGTGTATGAAGCGTCTGTTACCATCGGTCTGAGCGACAACCTGTCGCTTACCGCTGGCAAGCAGCACTTCAACTTCATCAACGACGCCGAATACGGTAACTTCATCAACGACACGCTGGTCCGTCAGATGGCTGAATGCCGTGACACGGGCCTGGCGCTCAGCTTGAGCAACGACGCCATCAGTGGTGGTGTGTTCGCGTTCGACGGTAGCGAAGACGAAGCTGACGATGACGATGAGGTCAACACCTATGGTGTCCATGCCTCGATCGGTGGCGACCAAGAAGACCTGTCATGGACCCTTGGCGCGGCTTATATCAGCAACGTCCAAGACGCCAACAACGGCGGAAACGGCATCGACGATGCTGGTGCCGGTGATATCTCAGCGTATTCCCTGAACGCTTCCGTCACGGCGGGTTCGCTCTCGATCCTTGCTGAGATGGTACAGGCCGACGATAACGACGGCGACACTGCCGAAGAAAGTGCTACGAGCATCGAAGCATCGATGGCGTTGCCGATGGGCGAAGGTGACTGGACCCTCGCCGCCAAGATCGAAGAAACTGATGATGGCGGCGCCAACGACCTCGAAGAAAACATTGGCATTGGCCTCTCCTCAGAGATCTACGAGAACGCACTTCTCACGATCAACTGGGAAAGCGGCGAACAGGTCGATGGTGACGAAGTTGACACGATCGCTGTAGAGCTGAGCGTTAGCTTCTAAAGTCCCTTACCGGACTTAGAATAGAATCCTGAAAATCCCCTGGCCGGAAACGGTCGGGGGATTTTTTTTGGGTCGAAAACCACTCCGTGAGCCGCGGGCGATAAATAGCGCTCAAGGGTTGAGCGTCGCTTTCAGAGCAGCGCGGCTGTTGGTGGCCTTAACTACGCTACGATACTGATAGCGGTCATTGCCGTCGATGGTGAAACGATGGTGCGGTCTGCAAGGGCCAGGAACCTGGCCATTTCCGGGTGATCAGCCAGCAGCGCGAAGCATTCGTCACTCAGGCAGGTGATCTTTGCCAGGGGCATCTCCTTCTTGAAGCCGCTGTCGATCCATACCCCGTTGACCCTGGCGAACAGCTTCTCACCGATTTTGCGAGTCTGGCGTGCGCGTTGATGTCGAGCGCATCGACGCGCTTGTAGTCGGCGATCGCTTCGCTGGCATCGAGGGCGGCGCCCCCCGTCCGGCTGGCCATCCTGTCCTTGAGCTCGACTTCTTGGCCCTGCAGCCGGATAGCGCGACCGTTGGTGATCCCGCCTACGGTACGATACTGATAGCGGTCTTGCCTTCGATGGTAAAGATAATGCGGTCGCCGAGGGCCAGGAACCTGGCTATTTCCGGGTGATCAGCCAGCAGCGCGAAGTATTCGTCGCTCAGGCAGGTGATCTTTGCCAGGGGCATCTCCTTCTTGAAGCCGCTGTCGATCCATACCCCGTTGACCCTGGTGAACAGCTTCTCACCGATTTTGCGAGTCTGGCGTGCCGCATTGATGTCGGGCGCATCGGCGCGTTTGTAGTCGGCGATCGCTTCGCTGACATCGAGGGCGTCGCGCCCCGTCCGGCTGGCCATCGTGTCCTTGAGCTTGAGGTGCTCGGCAAACGCTTTCTTGCCGGGGCTGCCGGCAGCGGCCTCGAGATCGGTGACTGTCATGCCATCGGCACCGGCTCCACCGCCGCCGAACATCGGCACGACAGCGTGTTCCATGGCCGAATCCGAGTCATCGGAGAACGCTTGGCCGTAGTTCCCGGCAGAGTTACGGGGGGAGCGGGCAGCGGCTGGCGCGGAAGCGCTCCACGCGGGAGCGCTCCAGTTGCCGTGTTTTTCGATTGCGGCACGCTGTTCCTCCCGGCGCCGCTGATTGTGCTTCTGCAGCCTGGCCTGCTGCTCCCTGGAAATGTCGTTCCTGGCATAGTCCTGATCGGTTTCGAGCACGAGGAACGACGTATACGGCGTCATGATGCCGAATTCCTGGCTGAGGCGGATGACTTCGTCCTTGAGCTCGGCTTCTTCGCCCTGCAGCCGGATCTGGTCAAGCAGGAAGCCGACTTTCCGAGTGGCCCACAGGCGGGTAATGAATTCACTGTCGGGCGCTTTTTTCGGGAAGTTGTATTCGTAGACGAATTCGCGAGGGTTCCCGTTGATTTCGCCTTTAAGGATGACAGCGTGGTCACCCTCGCCCTGGTAACGGCCGAAAAGCGTCAATTGGGCGCCGTGGAAGAGGTCGTCGAGTTTACGCGGGTAAACGTCCAGGACCTTGAGACCGCGCACCTCGAGTGCCGGCTGCGACAGGACAGGATTGCTGGCTTTGTCGTAGAAGGCGGATACTTCGGTCTCAATGTCTTCATTGGGGCGGACGTACTGTGAATAGCCGCCCGTATCGGCGCCGATCTGATCGAGCAGGTGAGTGTTGACCTGCTCACCGACGCCGAACACGAAAATCCGGGTGCGATCGGCGGTGAGGGCATTGACCTGTTTCATGATCGTCGCCGGCTCGGTTTCGCCGATCGTCGGCTTGCCGTCGGTGAGGAATATGATTGTGAAGGGGCGGCGCTCATCGGTCCGCATTTTCAGGGCGGCCTGCAGGCTGCCGGCGATATCGGTGCCGCCACGGGCTTCGAAATTCTTGATGTAGCCGAGGGCTTCCCGGCGTGATTCTTCCGACACCTTGACCAGCTCGGGCTTGAAGGCATCGACATCGGTACTGAAGCGCAGGACGTTGAAGCGGTCTCCCGCGTTGAGCTTCTTGACGCAATAGTCGAGAGCTTCCCGGGCCTGGCGGATTTTTTCACCTGCCATACTCCCGGAAGTGTCAACGACAAAAACGACATCGCGCGCGATTATTTCCATGTCTTTCTTGTCGTACTGCGGCGCCAGCATCATCATGAAGTAGCCGTCCTTGTCGACCTCGGCATGGGTCAGGAGGTTGAGGCCAAAGCGCTTCTCCGAAACGCCGTAGTAGAGCACGAAATCGCGATCGAGCAGGCTCTGGTACTCCTCGAAACCGATGACCGCGCGGTTTTCGCCTTTGCGGGAAATACCGATCTCGTGGGTCGGCGAGTAGATCGTCTTGATCGGCACTTTCGAATCGATATTGACACCGATCGTGAAGTCTTCGAGCGTGCGCGAGGCAGCTTTCGTGGTACGCAGCGGATAGACATACTGATAGGTGCCGCCTTCGTACTTAAGTTGCTGGGTATAAGATATTTCAATACGCTGTTCACCATTGGCAGGAATCGGGAAGACGCGCATTTTCAGGAGTTGCCCGTCCATGTACTCGAGCAGTCCGGGATCGCGCATCCGGCGAACGATGTCTTCGTAGATTTTGCGGGCCTTGCCGGCTTCGACGAGCTCGCCGGCCTGCTTTTTACCGTTGATGTACATGGCGAATTCGCCGATACTGGCGTCGGCCGGCAATGGAAAGACATACGTCGCCTCGAGCTGGCGATTGACACTGTTCTTGAAGACCTGCTCGATTTTCGCGGTGGCAACGCCATCCTTGACGTCGATACTGACGCGCTGATGCTGGATCGCCAGTGCCGGGAGCGATTTGTCCTTGGGCAGCAGGATACCGGTGGCACGAGTCGTTGCCGGGAAAATAGCGGCGACGAAAATGATCAGCAGCAGGCATTTCATGATTTTCCTCCGAAAATGGCGAATGCGTGTAAATGAATGAGTGGCGACCTTCAACATCAGGTAAGACGACAGCGGGAAGGTATTTCTTAGTGAACGGAAAGAAAATTTAACGCAGACGCCCGGTCACCGGAAGTTGATCCTTCAGGATTGTTCCGTGAGAGGCGTACAGTTTGGCAATAGTAAAAGGACCGGGCCGTAGGAATTCAGCACCAGTCGGAGATGCCGAAGCGGCCCATTAGTCGCTGGAACATCGACCTGGCGCCGTCGGTGGCGGCAAGGAGGTATTCGTCGATATCGGTGACGATTTCGGTGGTGGAGCTGTAACGGTTTACCGGGTTTTTCTTCAGCATCTTAGCCAAAAGCTGCTGGAGTTTCCGAGGGAAATTCGCGTCGAGCTGGCAGGGGTCTTTCGGTTTCCCGAACTGAATATCCTTGGCCAGAGCGCGGATGTTGTCGCCCTGGAAGGGTTTTTGGCCGAGCAGGAATTCATAGGCAACGATGCCGAGCGAGAAGATGTCGGAGCGCTCATCGACCTTGGCGGAGATAAACGCTTCGGGCGACATATACGTTGGTGTGCCGATGATGTTGGCGGTCATGGTCAGATCTGAATCAGGCAGATGGGCAATGCCAAAGTCGGTGAGCTTCACGGTCAGCGCCTGGTCGACCATGATATTGGCCGGCTTGACGTCGCGATGACAGATTTTGCGCTCATGAATGGCGCTGAGTGCATCTGCGATCTGCCGCAGGATGAGGGCTTTCTGCACGGTAGTGAATTCATCTTTGTCGATGATGTATTCCTTGAGGGACTTGCCGCGGGCATACTCCATGGCTATAAACGGTATTTTTTCGCTCTCACAGGCCCCGTATTCGACGATCGAGACGATATTCGGGTGCATCACCGCTGACACCGCCTTTGCTTCGTTCATGAAGCGTTTGAGGCAAAGGTCGCGGTCCACTTCAGCCATGGTACCGGTTTTGAGGATCTTGACTGCGAGCTTTTCACCGGGGTGCTTTTTTTCATTACCGTGCACGAGGTAGACCGTGCCCATATTACCTTCTCCAAGGACACGGATGACTTCGTAACCGGCAATCTGGCGGTTATCAGCATGACTCATGCACGTCGTGCGGTCGACCACGGTGGCGCTGAGCAGGGCGTTTTCGATTTTCTCGAGCAAGTCGTTGATGACGAAAGGTTTCATGACGTACTCGAAGGCGCCGTGCTTCATGCAGTCGACGGCGCTCTTCACCGAGCGCTGGCCAGTAAGCATGATCACGGGGACGTCACTGTGCGCTTTGATCTCTGCCAGCAGCTCCAGGCCGGACTTGTTCGGCATGGCAATGTCGGAGATTACCAGATCTATGTTCTCGGCATCCAGAATTTTGAGGGCTTCATTGCCGTCGTCGGTATCGATGACATCGTAGCTGTTCTTCGTCAGCAGCCGTGACACCAACCTGCGAATACTGGCTTCGTCGTCGACGACGAGGATGCGTTTGTTTTCGAGCCCTTCATTTCTCATCAGGAATATCCAGGACCGGTTACAGGGATTGATGGCGGAAGGAAAAGGGAGGAAGGCCTGAGACGCAAATTACATGTCTTACGGGGGGCAGCATAGCCACAACCGAATCCCATAGGATTGTAGTAAACTTTTTATGGAAAAGAATGAGCCAGACGATGCAGTTTCCGAAGCAAAATTTAATTCGACTGCCATCGAGAGAAGGAGGCCGCCATGCCCGGACAGCCGCTCGCAGCAAACCTACAGCGTTTCAACAGGTATGTGAACTGATTCCGAAGCATCTTGTGACAATTACAAGCATTCTATTGGTGCTGTGATATGGTGGGCTGGCCCTACAATTCTGGCTCACACATGTTTTTACTGCGGCTCCCGCTCTTATATTACAAGGCCTGAGGTTCGCCAATCATGGTTATGGGATAACTGGGCAACATGGCAACCATTCCGAAAAATGAAATTCAAGGGCGCATCGCTGCGTTGCAATCGCGCATGACGAACGGCGAGACACCGCTGGATGGTGTCATCATCGTGCAATATGCAGACCTGTACTACTTCGCCGGCACTGTGCAGACAGCACATTTGCTGGTCCCGGCGAGCGGCGAGCCGCGGCTGCTGGTTCGAAAAGTACTCGAACGCGCACAGGCCGACTCGCCGCTGGCGGATATCCAAGGTCTGAGCAGCATGCGCCAGCTACAGGAGCATGTCGAAGAATTATGCGGACCGGCGCCGTGGCGTCTCGGAATGGAGCTCGATGTGCTGCCGGCCACCTCGCTGGCGTTCTACGAGAAGCTGCTGGGATCCGCAAGTTTCACAGACGCATCGCCGGAAATTATGGATTTGCGGTCGGTGAAGAGCGATTGGGAGCTCGATCAGATTCGCGACGCCGCGGTGCTGAACGACGCGGTCTACAAGGAGCTGCCTCAGGTTCTGAAGCCGGGCATGTCAACCATCGATCTGCAGGCCACTCTGGACGCCTTCATGTACCGCGCCGGCGGCCTGGGCCTGACACGCTTCCGCGGACTCAATCTGGAATGCAGTCCCGGCGTCATTGTCTCCGGCCCGAACGGCGCGATCCCGGGGCATTCCCAGTTTCCGATTGGCGGCAAAGGACCGCACCCGGCTTATCCGCAGGGCGGTGACCGTGATCCAATCGTCCCAGACACACCGATCATTTGCGATTACCTGAGTAACACGACAGGGTATTTCTGCGATCAGACTCGCATGGCCGTACTCGGGGAGATGCCGCAAGAGGCATTGCGCATACTCGACTGTACCGCGCAGGTGCTGCGTCACATTGAGTCACTGCTGAAGCCCGGGGCCGTACCGGAGACGGTTTATGAGTCGGCCGTCGCGGCGGCGACCGATGCCGGTATCGTCGAAGGGTTCATGGGGCCGCCCGGCTACAATGCCGGCTTCGTCGCTCACGGCGTCGGGCTGGAGGTGAATGAGTATCCGATTCTGGCGCCGCGCATGCGCCAGCCCTTGGTCGCCGGTAATGTCGTTGCGGTCGAGCCCAAAGTGACGCATCCGCAATACGGCGTCGTCGGGCTGGAGAACACCTACGTCGTCACCGACTCGGGACCGCAGCGGCTTTCGGCAGCGCCGGAAGATATCATCGCAGTCGCGGCGTAGGCCGGTCCCGGTTACTCCTTGAGGCCCGGCATCGGGGTGGGCGGTGACTCGAAGTCGAGTGGTTCCGCCAAGTCGGTAAAGCCCCAGCGTCGGGTAAATGGCCAGTACACGAAGTCCGCGCGTCCAACGATGTTGCGTCGCGGTACAGGTCCCCAGAACCTGCTATCGAGACTATTCTCGCTATTGTCACCCATCAGCCAGTACTCGTTGATATCCAGCGTGACTTCCTTCGATTCTGACGACAGGAATCCGGCGTAGGAGTAACCGCGGTAGTCGCCTTTGAATGAGTAGATGTGGTCGAAGGCAGGATCAAAGCTGCCATCTACGACAACCTCCCTGTCACTGCCGGCTTCGGTGACGTACAGTCGGTGGTCGCGAATGCGCAGGGTGTCGCCGGGTACGCCGACCAGCCGTTTGATGTAGAAGCGTCCGCGCAACGGTTTCCTCCCATACAAGAGGTCGTCGGTGGTAAAAACCGTGATGTCACCACGTTTCGGCTCGGTAAAATTGTAAACGATACGGTTAACGAACAGGTGATCTCCGAGCTCGAGATAGCCACGGGCCAGAGTCTCGCCCGATTTGAGGTTCAAATAGTCCGCCGGGTAATGTTCGATGCGGTAGGTCGCCAGGTATTTGCCGACAATGTCGCGAGTGCCCGGCAGCGTATAGCTTGTATTGGAATGACGCCACACGGTGTACGGGAAGAACATCAGCATGTTCTTCTGGATAGCGCGGTCATTCACCATGCCTCTTTGGGGATCGTGCCAGACGCGCGCCGGCTCTGAGACGGTCGCGTCGACATAGCGGCGGGAGCCGTTGGTGTAGTGCAGAATCTTTTTCCACCATGACACGTCGACCTCATCGAGCGCCACAAAATGGATGCCGCTGAGGGTCGGCTGCATACTGCCGGTCGGAATCTTGAACGGTTGCAGGAACAGCGACCGGATACCCATGACAACCCCGATGACAACGACCAGCAATTCAAGAATTTCCTTGCTGCGCCGATACTTCTGCTTCGGGACCGTCTGTTTGATGCGTTTCACCGCGGTTTCCAGAAACGCGTTTGCTTTCTTCACGTCCAACGGTTTGTCGAGCTGCTGCCGGGCTTCTTCGTTGAGCGCTCTGAGGGTCTCCTGTTGTTTCGCAGTCAAGAGGTCCCGGTCCCAACGGATTCTGTAGAGGGTCTGCGAAACGACCATCTTGAGGCTGCGGCGCTGCCGGTGCCGGCGGCTCGACAGAAATTCCTGGTAGATGTAGTGTCCGGGCCAGACAACGAAAAGCAGGATATCGAATATGGTGGCGGGCAATGAAAACATCAGTCGGTATTGGTTTTTAGAATTTTGATGAAGGCGTCCTGGGGAATGTTGACCTTGCCGACTTGCTTCATGCGCTTCTTACCTTCTTTCTGTTTCTCCAACAACTTGCGTTTGCGCGTGATATCCCCGCCGTAGCATTTTGCCGTGACGTCTTTGCGCAAGGCGCGTACCGTCTCACGCGCCACGACTTTGCTGCCGACAACAGCCTGGATCGCTATCTGGAACAGGTGCCGCGGAACGACTTCCTTCAGCCGTTCCACCATCTGCCGGCCACGGCTCTCGGCGCGTTCGCGGTGCACGATGGTGGCGAACGCATCGACCGGCTCCTTGTTGACCAGCATTTCAAGCTTGACCATCGGACCAGTACGGTATATGCCAGACTCATAATCCATACTGCCATAGCCGCGGGTGATCGTCTTCAACCGGTCGTGGAAATCGATGACGATCTCGTGCAACGGCAGTTCCGCCTGCAGCATGACGTGGTGCTGGTCAACGGTAGAAGTGTCCAGGCAGCAGCCGCGCCGCTCGAGTATAAGATTCATGATGACCCCGATGTAGTCCGATGGGGATATGATGCTGGCGTTCACCATCGGCTCCTCGATACGCTCGATTTCGTTCGGGTCCGGCAGAAAAACCGGGTTGTCGACGGGCTTCATTTGGCCATTCTTCAAGTGGACATGATAGATGACACTGGGGTACGTGGCAATAATATCCATGTCATACTCACGGCGCAGCCGTTCCTGGACGATCTCCATATGCAGCAGCCCGAGGAAGCCGCAGCGGAAACCGAAACCCAGGGCTGCAGAAGTTTCCGCCTGATAGGCGAAGGCGGAGTCGTTTAGTCGCAGTTTCGACAGGCTGTACTTGAGTTTCTCGTAGTCCGCCGTCTCGATCGGGTAGATGCCACTGTACACCATGGGCTGCATTTCGTGGAAACCCGGCAGTGGTTCCGCGCAAGGCTTGGCGTGCGAGGTGATGGTGTCACCAATCTTCGAGTCGTCCGGTGTCTTGATGTTGGCGATGACGTAGCCAACGGCGCCGGCGGAGAGTTCGTCGATTGCCTCCATTTTCGGTGTGAAGACCCCGACTTCCTTGATGTCGGACATCTGACCGGTAGCAAAGAACTGGATACGGGTACCGCGTTTCAGGCTGCCGGAGACGACGCGCACGAGATTCACAACGCCGCGAAAGGCGTCGTAAGTGGAATCAAAAATCAGGGCGCGCACGATGTCGTCAACGATCGGAGGCGGTGGTACACGCTGGATGATTGCTTCGAGGACCTCCTCGATGCCGCGGCCGTCCTTGGCGCTGGCCAGGATCGCTTCCTCGTGGGGAATCGTCAGGATTTCCTCAAGCTGCTCATAGCACATGTTGATATCAGCGGCAGGCAGGTCGATCTTGTTGATGATCGGGACGATCGTCAGGTTCTGCCGCATCGCCAGGTTGACGTTGGCGACGGTTTGTGCCTGTACGCCCTGGGTTGCGTCCAGGAGCATCAGCGCGCCTTCACAGGCGGCAAGACTGCGGCTTACTTCGTAGCTGAAGTCGACGTGCCCGGGAGTATCGATCAGGTTCAACGTGTACGTATGGCCGTCGCGGGCTTCGTATTTGATGATTACCGGATGGGACTTGATCGTGATACCGCGTTCGCGCTCGAGATCCATGTCGTCGAGCAATTGATCCTGGAAATTGCGCTCGTCGACGGTGTTGGTATGCATCATCAACCGGTCCGCCAGTGTCGACTTTCCATGGTCGATGTGGGCGATAATGGAAAAGTTTCGGGTGTATTTGGAATCACTCATGGGCTGGAGGCAACCCCGGGGGGGATGCGTGCCGTTATATGGCCATGCGGGGTGAGAAGCGCGAGACGGGCAAGGCGATTTCTATCAGGTATAATCTACGCCGCTTTCAAATTCCGGCAACTGGCCGCGCGGCACTGGGTTTTCTCGAATTCCGCATCATACTTAACGTATACAACGACCTTCTTCAGACTATTAGAAAGGAGCCGATCTGGCAGATGCCCCACATCGTTACAGAACCATGTATAGACTGCAAATACACCGACTGTGTTGAAGTCTGTCCGGTCGATTGTTTCCACGAAGACGAAAAGATCCTGGTCATCGATCCATACGAATGTATCGACTGCGCGCTGTGCATCCCCGAGTGCCCGGTCGACGCCATCTTCGATGCGGACAACGTACCGGAGAAGTGGCAGAGCTATATCCAGTACAACGCCGACCGGGCGCCGGAAACACCGGTAATTTCAGAGGTCCGGCCGCGCCAGAAGTAAGCCTTGTTATGACAAGGCCGTGACCGGACAGTGAATGCCCGTAGCACAATCGATGTCTGCGTTCATTCTCGCGCAGCCTTCAGTACAAATGCCATTTCGGGAACGGGGCATGCAGAGGCGCGGAGATCCGTTTTACCAAACGCGGAATTGGCTTCGTCGCGTGGCTAATACCAAACAGCGGCTTCGAAGAGAACTTTATTATTCGACCTTGAGCACCAGGACGATCTTGCCTTCCCGGGTCGGGAAGCCGCCGAGGATCAGCGGTTTGCCGCGTCTGAGCGTTGCTGTTGTTTTCAGCAGCACCTGGCCGTTGTGGTTCATTTCGATGGCGAGATCGTCCTGGGTCCCGGCGCAGGTCAGGGTGTAACCCTGCGCCATCCTGATCCTGGCGTCTTCAGCCGGCAACTGGACCGTATCAGAGTCAAGCAGTGAAAAGCTCTCGAATCGGAGACTGCTCAAAATAGCGGCGATATCGGACAGTCCGGGATCTATGCCGCCTTCGGCGTCGGTCGCATGCACTAAACGGACTGACATGATGCCGGCGTTCGCCAAGCAAGCGCCGAACACCAGTGCCAGCGCCATTAGTTTGATTGTGCGTCGCATTATTTCAATTCCATCCCGTGAATCCACAAGATCGTGCTGTTGGTGGATTCGTCGTTCATGATTGTGACGGCGCTGTGGTCGGCAGCGACATCAAACGCTTTGATCTGGTTTGGTCCGACATCCTCCAGCTCCAATCCGTGGATCCATACGATGGTGCCCTCGACCGATTCATCTATTGTTATTTCGCCGTGGGCAGCGGCAACCTCGATCGCCGTGATCTCACTGAGTTCAGCATCGACAATACTATTATTCGATGGAGTCGGGATAAGCAAGGCAGCGCCCGTCACAATTACCGCGAAGCACGCGGCAGCCTTGAGCCAGGCGGGGAAAAGGGCAACGGGTGCCGGCGCCGCCTCGTTACGCGTCTCGCCTTCGGCGCGGGCCTTGAAGGCCTCCCAGAAAGCGGCGCTGTCGCGCACGGGCACATCGTCGCTGCCGGCTTTCCGGAGCGTCTCTTCGATTTTCCGCCAGGGCATGGTTTTCATTGTTTCTGCTCCCGCATGATGCGCTGTAGTTTTCGCTTTGCGTTGAACAAGCGAGACATAACTGTACCAATGGAGACGCCCATCGCCGCGGCGATGTCAGCATAGCTCAAGTCGTCCATGAATCTCAGTTCGAGCACGAGTCGATGCGTCTCGTCCATCTCTGCCAGGGCACCGCGCACTGCCGTCACCATCTCGGCTTTTTCGATGGACGCCGATGGCAACGACGCCTTTGGGTCCTCGAGTTTGCCGATGTCGCGGTCGTCCACCTCGTCTTGTGGCATGATCCGTTCCAAACGCCGGCCCCGGGCCCGCAGGTAATCCATCGCGCAATTGTGCGAGATCCGGTACAGCCAGGTTTTGAGCGACGAGCGCTCGTTAAACCGCGGCAAGGCTTTCCAGGCTTTAAGATAAGTGTCCATCACCACATCGTCCGCATCGTTCGGGCCAACCAGCCGATAAGCCACCGCTGTGGTTGCGGGACGCAACACCTCGAACAGCTCGGCAAAGGCTTCTACATCGCCGGACTTGGCCGCTCGAATACGTGTCTGAAAGTCGGCTGTTTCCATTCGACGTAGGCAATCGCTTTTTTATTCAACCCGCTCGTCGTCGGCGTTGAACTGATTGAAAATGGGCCTGCGGCTTGAGTGTTTGTCAACGTAACTGTTACAACGACGCGGTCAAGCGGCGTTGCAGAAGCGGCAACGGGTGCTCAATTAACTGTTTACACCAGTTGCAGACCGGGGACAACGATCCCGCGGCGTTGGCCGGGATCTGGCGGTCACGAAGGGTGTTGAACTGCAACATGTATCAGAGCCTTAGACACTGCCGTAACACGCACTATTCAAATGATCCTCCCTTATGGGTAATCTGGCGGAACGTATTTGGTATGGCACCTCGCATCAGGTGCACCGCGAACCACTGGCCTGGCACCGGCTGGTGCTGATCGTCGGTGCCGCCGTCGGACTGCTCGCAGTGCGGCTGCACCTGCCGTTCACGGGCTCAGAATCGATGGCCGTGTACGAGAACATTTGCATCGCGCTGGTGGACCAGCAGAACTGGGCCAAACAGGCGCTCGTCGGGGTCCTCGATTATCCGCCACTGCCAGCGTTACTGCTGCTGCTGCTGCGGGGCGTCCTGCCAGGGGGATGCGACCCGCAGGCCTGGTTGGTAGCAATCTGCCAGGTTTGGGTCTTTTTCTACCTGTGCCGGCTGGTGCATTTCACCGGACGCGGCAAGCTGTTCTTTATTTTCGTCCCTGTCCTCTTTGCGGTGCCGGCGCTGCGCAATTACCTGTGGGAGCAAAATCCGTTCTGGATTTTTCTTTTGGTAATGACCAGCACCCTTTACCATATCAGCCGCTGGCAGCGTGAGCCGGTGTTGCGGGAACTCATCGTCGTGGCCATCAACTGCGCCATCCTGGTGCTGGGCGGCGGTGTCGGCATCGCTTTCGCCATCGCAACGCTGATGCTGATGCAGCTCTACGGCAGAAAACGGGTCGAACGGCACCAGGGATTGACAACTCTGCTGTTTGTCCCGCTCATATATCTCGCGCTGCTGTATCCGCTGTGCAACTGGCTGATCATGCACGACCCATGGTTCTGCATTCGTCGGCTGCTGCCCTTTTTCGAGAACGCCTCCCTGTGCACAGTGTTCGCCGAGGAACCGCGGCTGGCAGTCGCCGGCATCGCTGTCGCCGTGCTGTTGCTGGTGACGCATTTCGTCAAGTCGATGCCACTCGATCTGCGGCTGGGCTTCTGGCTGACAGCGGCGCTGGTGATCGTGCTGGCTGGCGGTCGTGCCTCGCAACTTTATTTAGGCGGCGAATTTCTGATGGCCGGGTTCTGTTGGGTACCCATGCTCTATAGTTGGCTGTACCGCCCTAACTTCACGGAGTGTAGCGCTGGCGCCCGGTTTTGCATGGTCCTCACCAGCGGCCTGCTGATGGCTGTGCTGGTTGTGCTGTGGCCGTTGAGGCTGGAAGGCAAAGAGCGTGACCAGTTTATCGGCACGCCTCCGACCGGCGCAGAAATCGCGGCGATTGTCGATGCCGACTGGAAGGATTCGCGGATCCTGTTGTTTGATCTGCGGTCAGCCGCTATCTATTGCAACCAGCTCGACAACCGATTTCTGGCAAGGCTCGACTACTACACGGACGAAATGCACGCCCAAAGGCAAGACGAACAGGTACACCTGCTGATCCCCCCGAACAACGGCAGGTTCTACGCGCCTACCGACCCGGTCTTTGTCGAGTTGCACGAGCACGGGGCACACTGGCTGATGCTCGAGTACGCCTGGTCGTCGGGCTGGCAGCTATGGCGCTGCGTGCGCGACCGCCCAGAGAGGTTCCCCGTCGGCCAGTAGGCCCTCGCCGATCCAGTGGCTGGACACGACGCGAGCGCCAGGCAGAATGATTCAATGGCCGACCGGCAGAGGGCAGCCGGCGCTGAGGACGTGCCAGTCGGAAGGTGAGGAATCGCGCTCGTCGGTGTACGCCAGAAAGGCGAAAGTGTTGAACTTACCAGGCGCCTGACCTTTGACGATGCGCTCATCGAGTCGCGTGAAATCATCGCGGATGATGGCACGGCCATGGCCGTCCTGGATCTTAAATTCCCGAAGCGGCACCACATATTTGCTCCCCTTGCGGCCGCCATGGCCATAAATCAAAATGCCAAACTGCCCGCCCTCCTGCGGCAGGCGATTGAAAACAACGCGGAAGGTCAGCTCCGCATCGCGCCCGCGTCGCACCGTCGGCGGCATTCTCTCGCCGATCAAGAACGCCTGCTTGTCGATCTGCAATGATGCCGGGGCGGCCTGCGAATAGAACGGCGCCACCTGTTTGATCAGTTTGTGGTCGTCGCGATGCAACGGAAAGCCGTTGTTTTTGAAGCCGTAATCCGGCAGGCTTCGACCTGCTTCAGCCACCAGGTCCGCCAGCTTTTTATTGATTTCGGTTGTTGCTTTGCCGCTGTCGATCACGTAGGTGCGAAGATCGGTGAGCAACCCGCGGCATTGCAGATATATCTCAATCGTCATGCCGCCCCGGCGCACCGCCTTGATCGTCTGCATGGTTCCTTTGATCGCCTGTTTCTTTGCAGTAGTGCGCAATGTCCGGGCCTCCTGTGCCGCTGCTTCCGGCAGCTTTGTCAACAGCAGCTCGTCCGCCAGCAGCTTAAGCTGTCGGCAAGTGTCAATCGACGCACTCCCCTGTGCCGCGAGTTTTCGCAATCTCGCAAGACCGGCGGTGTGGTAGCCGGCTTTCACCTTGGCGATGGCCGCCTGGGTCTGATCGGTGAAACGCCCCTGAACGTCCTTGTAGTCGATCATCCCGAGGTCGGTCATTGCGGCGTTGTAGGCCGCATAATCTCTGGCACCGGCATTGAAGGTGTCGAGCGCTTCCTGAACCGCGGTACCGGCGGTTTCATCTGTGCCCGTTCTCAATGCCAGCCATTCGTCATGCAGCGGCCGCAACTGTTTCTGCAGGTGCGGGTGGCTACCCGACAGCCCGTCGATCAACGTGATGACCCGCTCGATGAACTCCGGCCTGTAACCCTTGCCGCGGACGACACCAGGCACAACTTTGGCGCCTTTGACGGGCATGCTCGCCCCGGTACCCTTAGTAGTCGTATAAATCAGTGTGTCCCCGTCTTTTCTGACCTCCGCCGCCCAGATCGATCTGCCGGCAGCAGAGATTATCAGAGATTTGGCCGGTGCTTGGCAAGTGACGAGCAGAAGACAAAGTGCGTAGATGGAATGCCGGTTCATGTGGAGGCTTCTTGGCGGTGTTCCGCAATGAGTCGGGCAAAGCGCGGATGCATCACGAACTCGACAACGACTCCCGGCTCCATGACGTCTTCGGCCGGTGGCGGGCCGTACGGATTGGACATTATTTTCTTTCTGGTGTTGCTGGTTGGCCTATGGATTATTCTAAATTATCTAATTTTTCCCACTGCTGGACGAATTCATGGCACGGCATCGACGACAAGCGTTCCCCATCAAGGCAGAGATCTAGCAACGCACGGACACGGTCCGCCGGAAAAATTCGGCTGGCGTTCGCGATGAATTTTTCTTCCAACAACGGCATCGCTTCCGCGCGTCGACGACGATGGCCGACAGGGTACTCGACTTCGACGACTTCGGTACTGGTGCCGTTGGTGAAATGAATCTGCAGAGCATTGGCGATCGAGCGCTTCCCCGGATCGAGATAATCCGCTGTGTACTGCGGCGACTCGGTGATCCTCATTTTGTCCCGCAGCGCGTCGATTGCGGCATTCGCAGCGTGGAAATCGTCTTCGTAATGTTCCGCCTCAAGTTTGCCCAGGAGCAACGGTACAGCGATCATGTATTGCAGGCAGTGGTCACGGTCGGCAGGGTTCGCCAGCGGCCCGACCTTCGAAATGATGCGAATGGCCGACTCGTGTGTTGTGACATCGATTCGCTCGATCTCGTCCAGGAGATCCTTGACCCGCGGGTGCAGCGCGACCGCCGCTTCAACTGCAGTCTGAGCGTGAAACTCGGCCGGGAAAGAAACCTTGAAGAGTATGTTCTCCATGACGTAACTACCGAAACCGCGGCTGAAGGAAAATGATTTGCCCTTAAACAGCACGTCATAAAACCCCCAATGCGGAGCCGTCAACACCGATGGCAATCCCATCTCGCCGCGCAACGTCATCAGCGCCAGGTGCACGGCGCGGGCAGTGGCGTCGCCTGCCGCCCAGGACTTGCGAGAGCCGGCGTTCGGGGCGTGCCGGTAGGTGCGCAGCGCCTGCCCGTCGACCCAGGCCTGTGACAGCGCGTCGATAATCTCCTCCCGACTGCCGCCAAGCAGATGCGTCACCACTGCGGTCGATGCTACTTTGACCAGCACGACATGGTCGAGTCCGACACGGTTGAAGCTGTTTTCCAACGCAATAATACCTTGGATCTCATGCGCCTTGATCATGGCGGTCAACACCTCGCCCATCGTGAGCGGTGCTTCGCCGTTAGCAGCACGTTGCTGCGAAACGAAATCGGCAACGGCCAAAATGCCGCCGAGGTTGTCGGAGGGGTGGCCCCATTCGGCAGCGAGCCAAGTGTCGTTATAGTCCAGCCAGCGGATCATGCAGCCGATATCCCACGCGGCTTTCACTGGATCCAGCACGTAGCGGGTGCCGGGGACACGGGCGCCGCCAGGCACGATCATGCCGGCAACGGTCGGGCCGAGGTGCCGCGCACAGGCGGGAAAGGTCAGTGCCAGCAGTCCACAGCCAAGGGTATCGAGCAGACAGTATCTCGCGGTGTTGAACGCCTCGTCGCTGTCAACGCTGTGATCAACGACATAGGCCGCAATGTCGGCCAGCACGCGGTCCGGCGGCGGGCGCTCATTGATATCGGCGTTGGCGCTCACCGTTCGCCGATCGGAACCAGGGTGCGCGGTTCGGGCCCGATATAATCGGCGTTGGGCCGGATGATTCGGTTGTTCACACGCTGCTCCATGACATGGGCGGTCCAGCCGGCCACGCGCGACATGACGAAGATCGGGGTGAACAGCTTTGTCGGGATCCCCATGAAATGGTAGGCAGCAGCATGATAAAAATCGGCGTTGGGAAACAGGCCTTTCTCGCGCTTGAGTACTTCGTCGACACGCTCGGAAACAGGCATGAGCACAGCATCGTCAACCTCGGCAGCGAGCTTTCTTGCCCATTCCTTGATGATCCCATTGCGTGGGTCTGACTCCCGGTAAACGGCATGGCCGAAGCCCATGATTTTTTCTTTGCGCGTCAGCATCCCGAGGATGGCCTGCTCCGCCTCGTCCGCTGTCTGCCACTGCTCGAGCATGGCCATGGCGGCTTCGTTGGCACCCCCATGCAGCGGACCGCGTAGAGTGCCGATGGCGCCGGTGACGCAGGAAAAGATATCGGACAAGGTCGAGGCACAGACACGGGCGGTGAACGTGGAGGCATTAAACTCGTGCTCGGCATAGAGAATGAGCGAGCAGTTCATGACCTGCTCATGTAACACCGGCGGCTTGTCATCGTGCAGCATATGCAGGAACTGTCCACCGGTCGAATCGGCATCGGAATCATCCGCGTCGATGCGGACCCCGTCGTGGCTGTAACGGTACCAGTAGCAGATAATCGAGGGGAAAACCGCGAGCATTCGCTCGATCTTGTCCTGCTGTTCGTTGAAATTCGATTCCGGTTCCAGATTGCCCAGCATCGAGCAGCCGGTGCGCATGACATCCATGGGGTGGGCGCTGGCGGGAATGCGCTCGAGCGTGTCTTTCATTGCCGCGGGCAAACCACGCAGTGACTTGAGGCGGGCGACGTAGTCGTCGAGCTCCGTCTGCGTCGGCAGCTCGCCGTGGGTCAGCAGCCACGAAACCTCTTCGAACCGGGCATTGGCTGCCAGGTCCGCAATATCATATCCGCAGTAAGTCAGGCCGGTGCCGGTCTTCCCCACAGTGCATAAGGCGGTCTCGCCGGCAATAATGCCGCGCAGACCGGTGCCCATCTTTTTGTCAGGAGTTGCCATGGTTTGGTCTCGTCGGTTGTCAATTAGTCAGTTGTTCAGCTACGGGTGTGAAAATAGACTGTGCCTTTGAAAACGCAATGTACCAGTAAAACAACGGCGCCACGAATACCAGACTGTCGAGCACGTCGAGCAGTCCCCCTACGCCGGGCACCATAGTGCCGGAATCCTTAACGCCGGCACCTCGCTTGATCACCGATTCCGCCAAGTCGCCCCAAACCCCCAGGATAGCAGCTGCAACGCCGATGCAGACAGCGATCGGCATGGTGATGAGCGGTTGGTCGTGCGGTTGCATACGATCCCCGAACCAGTGCAGCAACAGACAGGCAATGCCGACACTGAAAACAACACTGCCAACAAGGCCTTCCCAGCTTTTCTTCGGGCTGAGCCGCGGCGTCATCTTGTGATTATTGCCAATCAGCCGGTTGCTGAGGTTGCCGACAGTGTAACCCCCTATATCGTTGAACTTGGTGACAAGAATCACGAACAAAACCAGAAACGGCCCGGCCCTGGTGCCAGGTTCAAAACAATAGATGCGGACCAAAAATGCAAGGGTCCAAGCAAGATACAGAAAACCGCCGAGGGAGACGATGACATTCATCAAGGCTTGCCGCAGGTCCGGTTCGCGGAAGGCAGCCAGAAACAGAGCAACGATGAGAATCGCCAGCACGAACATCGGCAGACCCTGTGTCACCATGCCCTTAGCTTCTCCAGCGACTGCCAGCACGTACAGTAAGCCGCCCAGGACCAACACTGGGCGGTAGCCCGGATACCCGGCCGCCGCTGCCATACCGAGGAATTCGGTCAACGCTGCGCCAACGCAAAAACAGCCGAAGCACACAAAAATTACAGTCGCCGCTGGCGAATCCCAGAAGACACTGAGCAACACCAGGGCTAACAGAAACGAACCACTGATCAGGCGATATTTAAGCACGTCTCTCTCGGGAAGTTGTGTTGGGGGCGTAACGACAGACAACGCAATGTAGCCCATCAACGCAGTACGCGCGTACGGTCCCGCCACCATTCACTTATTCATACAAACTGAAGGCCACTTATATAAAATCCCGGCCCTAATTCACTTTAGTCTGGGGGGGGGCTACTCGGCGTCGAGGCGGACGGTGGCACGCACCTGGGGCTTGCCGAGGTCAAGGTCGTTAAAGCCGATGCGCAAATGCAGCACGGCCAGATCCGCGGGCAGGTCGTCGGGTACGACCAGGCGCCGGGAAACCACACGGCTTTCAGCCGGTTCCAGATCGCCGATGTAAAGCATCTTGCCGTCCAGCCAAGGCCAGCGACTGACGGTGCGGCCAAGCAGTCGGTAAATGCCGTCAGCCTCGCTGCCATTAGTTACTTTCAGCGACAGCACAGCAACATCGCCAGCGCGGTAACTCGAACGATCCCACTCAACTTCGCCGACCAACTGATCGGCATGCGAACTTCTGGTCTCGTCATAATTAATGTCGAGTTTCTCGTACATCTTAAGGCGGGTTAATTCGATCTCACAGTTGCCGTGCCGCAGATTGGTGATAGTGAATGTGTGGCGGTTCACCTTGAGATTGTCAAAGATTGCCAAAATCATCTGGTCACTGTCGATTAACACACCGTCTCTGTTGGTACGGCCTGACATGCCGTCGAATTGTACGGACGCACCTGCCAGCAGCCCGACCTCGACCAATTCCTGTCGCAATTCGACCGGGCCCTCCAGGGTTTCACCGGGCACGACGATACGAATGCCGGGGCTTTGCATGTCATCATCTTCACGCGTTACCATTACTTTCTGATAAATCGACCGCTCGCGGATGACCTGCAGGTCCATGCGCCGGAACAGGAAGGCCAGGTTACCCTCGCGTAGGCCGATGAATTCGGCAGCAATAAACGGATTGCTTTCAGTCGCGACGCGCTCCTTATCCAAGGGATCACCGCGGTAGATATCAGTTCTCGACGCTACCCAGATTGCCGGCACCATTCCGAGGCTGGACACGAGTATAAATATCGGTAGAGAGCGTCTCACTGGAGTTCCTGTAACTGCTTCAGGTAGAAATATTTAGCTGATTTTATCGAAGTGATCAGCCGGATTTCCGCATCCGGATAGCGCGCCTCAGAAAGCTCGCCAACCGGTTCACCGCGGTACACCAAGGTGCGAAAGGCGACGCCGAACATCCGCATGTTTTCACGTCGCAACGGGTCGTCCTCCTTCCATTTGCTGCTGCTCCAACAGGTGGTCGCCTCCGAACCAACGAGCCGTACAAAGCCGGCACCAGGCAGGCTGCAAAGTTGTTTCTGCCGCCGCGTCAGCCATTTAGCAAATCCGGCGGCGGCAGTGTAGCTCACCGCCTTCAGGGCTGTGGCCGGACGCCGTGCGGTGTATTTGCGGGTCTCGTTGTCGTAGTCGATCGAGTTGTCCGTCAGGTCCACCGAAGTCTCCACGGCGGCCTGCGGTACACGGTTGGAATTGAGATACTCGACGAAACTACCCGCTGTGACCGGGTCACTCCAGTAAAACGATTTGCCACGGATCTCCATGAAATTAAAGGTGACCCCATTGGGCGTGTGCACCGCTGTCGGCTCATGCAGATGAGGGATTGCCGCCTGCAGGCGCCTTTCCCATACGCCGCGCTCGCGGCGGGGCAAGCGGGCAGCAATTTCATCCAGGGTCTCACGGGTGCGCAGTAACATACTGTACTGCTGATCGATATCCGCCGTGCGCCGCAGGTCCTTCAACAGGTTTTTCATGAGAATAATCGACTCGCCGGTGTCTGAGTCACCGGAAAACTGAGCCTGGGCGCCGGCCACCATAGGCAACAGGCAAAGGAACACTGTCATGACAGCCAAAAAATGTCGCATAAAAGCAGACCTTCGCTTGCGGTGCAGAAGAATTCCCGATTCACATGACCCGAATGGATCTTTGAAACCCATCGGTGGGCCACTTTCAATTTACTTTCAAGCGGGTACCAATGCCACCCCCCCTTACCTGCATTTACGCGACCTGTCGTACGAATCTTACAGTTAGACGAGAATCAGGCTGATTTTTCTATTTATCATCTAACTATTTCTACAACAAACAGTTAAATTCTAACATGCCCCCCGCTGTAGCCAGACAGCGGAGCCCCGCTCACGGCAGTGGAAATCGACGGAGCTTTTGGAATACGGCAAACTATGGATACGGTATAGGCATGACACTAATTGACGGCAAAACCGTAGCAGCCAAGGTCAATGACCAAACGGCAGATATCGTCGCACAACTCGCGGACGCCCACGGCGTGCAGCCGGGCCTGGCAGTCGTCCTGGTTGGTGATGACCCGGCATCCTGTGTCTACGTTGATCGCAAGGCAAAGACATCCGAGCGCGTAGGGCTGTACTCGGAAAAGCACGTGCTTTCGGCAACCGTCGCACAGGACGAAGTGATCGGTCTGGTGCGTACCCTCAACGCCAGTGATAAAGTTCATGGCATCCTATTGCAGTCACCGCCGCCGCCGCACATCGATGAGCGAGAGATTGTCGAGACTATCAGTCCGGCCAAGGATGTCGACTGTTTCCATCCCGAAAACGTTGGCCGTTTGTTGATCGGTGACGAGGATTGTTTCTACCCGTGCACACCGCACGGCATCCTGGTTTTGCTGAATTATTACCAGATCGACCCGCGGGGCAAGCATGTCGTCGTCGTTGGCCGTTCAAACCTCGTAGGCAAACCTATCGCCGTACTGCTGGCCCGTAAGGCCGCCGGCGCCAACGCCACTGTCACACTGTGCCACTCCGGCACCAACGACCTGACGGCCTGCTGCCAGACTGCGGATATTCTGATCGTCGCCATGGGCCGGCCGCAATACGTTACAGCAGACATGGTTAAACCTGGCGCCGTGGTCATTGATGTTGGCATCAACCAGATTGACGATCCCGCCGCGAAGAACGGCCGCCGCCTAGTCGGCGACGTGGATTTCGCCGGTATCGGTGACAAGGCGTCGTATCTGACTCCGGTGCCTGGTGGCGTCGGGCCGATGACAGTTGCGATGCTCATGCGCAACGCTGTACGTGCCTGCTGCAACCAGCTGAACATCGACATCGATACCAGCGCCTACCTCAAATAGTGTCTTGTCCAAATTGACCAAGCGAAGCGCCAAATTGAACAGAGCCGTCAAAAAGCAACCGGCCGGTAAGTTGCTCGAGGGTAAGGTTTCAAAAACCGCGAGCCACGTCGTCGACACCCTCAAGCAGGCAGGTTTCGAGGCCTACATTGTCGGCGGCGCCGTACGAGATTTGGTTCTTGGGCGGGTGCCGAAGGACTATGACCTTGCGACCGATGCGACGCCGGAGGAAGTCAAACAGGTTTTTGGGCGTCGTGCCCGGATCATCGGACGGCGGTTTCGCCTGGCGCACGTGTACGTGGGTCGCTCGGTCTACGAAGTCAGTACCTTCAGGCGCGAACCGACTATGGAAGAGCGCAAAGGCCGGCCGGGCGACAACGGCCTCATCGTCTGGCGTGACAACGTCTATGGCACGCTCGAAGACGACGCCTGCCGTCGCGACTTCACGGTCAACGCCCTGTATTACGATCCGACCGACCATGACCGCGGCATCATTGATTACTGCGGAGGTTTCAACGATCTGCGGCAGGGGGTTGTGCGCACCATCGGCGACCCGTATACGCGGCTGGCCGAGGATCCGGTTCGCATACTGCGCGCCTGCAAGCTGATCGGACAGTACGGTTTCAAGCCGAGCAAAAATCTCGCCAGCCAGCTCGAGGCTGGTGCCGAAAGCATTTCCATGAGTTCGATGGCCCGGCTGCTGGAAGAGATTTACAAGATCCTAAAGAAGCCCTGGTCCGGGCCAATCTTCGCTGCCTGCCAGGAGGTAGCGCTACTGCAGTATCTGCTGCCCGACCTGGCCGCTGAGTGGGACCACGCGACCGGCGAGCTGGCCCGGGACATGCTCGATGTGCGCGACCGCCGTCTGGCAGCCGGCGACCTTTACCCCTCACGAGTCACCGGCATGGCCATGATCATGGTGCCGTTCCTGCAGCACGATCTCGGCCATGACGGTCCGTTGTGGCGCAATTTCAACGGTATAGATCGCGTCCTTGCCGACCGTGTTCGAGATTTTTACGGCCTCTACAAGATTCCGCGATATTCTCGCGCCAAGATTCGCGACGTCCTCCTGCTGCAGTCGGCGTTTCTGCAGCCACGCATGCGACGGCGCTTGACATCCCACGAGGAATACAGCCGCGCTCGAGACGTTTTCGAGGTCTACGTCACTGCCGCCGGCCTCAAGGTCTCCACATGAGGCGCAGGCGGATAACGACAGCAGCGCTGCTCTGCCTGCTGACGCCCGCAGCAGTGACGGCGCAGACCGTCAAGGCACCACTCACCGATAACGTCGTCAAGTGGTTCGCCGAACAGACGAAAGTCATGGCCGACGCCGCTGAAGGCCAGAACCATCTGTTCGTGAAACCAGGGGTCCAAGCCGACCGCAAGGCCCAAACCGTCGATATTCTGGCCGTTGCCGTCGGCCTGGGCGAGGGGACGGCGGCAGAGTTTTTTCTGGCCGGTGAAACCGGCCGCGATTACGAGTCCGTCGCGATGACCGCGGCGCGACCGCTGGATGTCCAGGCGGCCCTGAAGTTCATCGGGCTGGTGCCCGGGCGTGCCGTTGACTTCGGCGAGTTCCATTTCTGGCCACGCGGACCGCGTGTCGCCATGACCGCGCACTGGAACGGCGACCAGCCTCAGCAATGCCCTGCTGAGGGAGTGCGGGTCGAAGACCTAGTCGTCGAGGATGGCAAGCCGCTCATTCACAGTGGGTTAACGTTTACCGGCTCGAAATGGACCGAGTTAGATGGAGAGCGCACTTTCCAGGCTGATGTCATGGGCAGTGTGGCATGCAATTACAACGATCCCTGGACGATTCTGGACGTACCCTATGTCGCTCGCCAGGGTCAGCGTTACGGCCACGTGACGCCGAACCCCGCGTACAAGTTTGAATGGGGGCAGCAGTTGCGCTTTCAAATCCGCCCGCTACCCGAAATCACGGAGATCGACCTGACCGTACGCATCCTGCTGGTGGATAACCGTCTGCGCCTGGCTGTGAACGCTGGCGACACTGCGTGGCCCAACCCCCTAAACTTCAAGGCGTTTCTCGATGAACTGCAGAAGTTGCTGGCAGCAGGGCGGGTGCCGTTTCTTAAGATAATTTACGACGACGATCTGCCGGCAGCCTCAGCCGCTGAGGTGTCGCGCGCTTTGCGATTGGCTGTCGACGCGGAGGCTTTGCGCATCGAACCGGAGGCCGGCCAACTTTACTACGAGGCGTGGATGCCGCAGCCGCAATGGCGCAACCGCAAGGAGCGCATCATGCAGCCGGCCGAAATTCGTATCGTCGAAGGAAAAACTGGCGAGATCACCCGGATCCTCGAAGACTGGTCACCGGAGGACGTGGTCCTCAAGCCGACAACCGTGTCCTTCGCCACCCTCCCGGAGGCAGAGAAGCAGATTGAAGCACTGGCGGCATGGCCAACAGACATCGTTTTCTTCTTTGTTCCACCGACAACGCCGTGCGGCATTCTCACGGAGTTTTACAGCAGGATTCGCACGCGGTTTCCAACGATCTACATCTTCGTGGACAAGGCTCCGTAGCGCGATGCTTTCCGGGTAGTCTTGCTCCTTGCTTGGCCATCGTGACAAGTATCGTATCCAGTGCCACTCATCCACCGGAGCAGACCAGCGTATGCTTGAAACCGCGCGGATTCCAGAGTAGTCTTACCATTCGCCTGCTGGCAACCAACCTTACTTTGTCCATTCACATTTTCGACTATCACTGAGGCATACCGCATGAATGCACCCTACACCGATCTGCTTGAAGAAGGCAGCACACTGGATCCGGCGGTGACAATGCCCTTTGCGAACTCACGCAAAACCTATGTTACCGGCCAACGCGACGACGTGAAAGTGGCCATGCGTGAGGTCGATCTGGCAACCAGCGCCGAGGAGTTCGGGGGCGGTGCGAACCCGCCAGTACCGATCTACGACACCTCCGGGTCCTATACGGACCCCGATATCGCCATTAATATCCGCCAGGGACTCGCACCGTTGCGCCAGGCCTGGATCGACGCGCGTGATGACACCGAGACGCTGTCAGGACCGAGCTCAGCCTTCGGGCGCGAGAGGGGATCCGACCCGGAGCTGGTGCCAGTACGGTTTCCGCAGCAGCGCCCCAACCGCCGGGCCTGTTCCGGCACCAATGTCACCCAGATGCATTACGCGCGGCAGGGTATCGTCACGCCCGAGATGGAATACATCGCAATCCGTGAAAACCTTGGATGCGAAAGTCATGACACCGGCCGCAGCCCGCATCCCGGTGAATCGTTCGGGGCCAGTATTCCACGCACGATCACCCCGGAATTCGTGCGTCAGGAAGTGGCTTCCGGTCGTGCGATCATCCCGGCGAACATCAATCATCCGGAAAGCGAGCCAATGATCATCGGCCGCAATTTCCGCGTCAAGATCAACTCGAACATTGGTACATCCATCGTCACCTCGTCGATCGAAGAAGAAGTCGAGAAGATGGTCTGGTCGACGCGGTGGGGCGGCGATACGCTGATGGATTTATCTACCGGCAAGCACATTCACGAGACCCGCGAGTGGATCATCCGCAACTGCCCAACCCCGGTGGGCACTGTGCCTATTTACCAGGCACTGGAAAAGATCAACGGCGATCCGGCCGCACTCACCTGGGAGCTCTTCCGCGACACCCTGGTCGAGCAGGCCGAGCAGGGCGTCGACTATTTCACTGTTCATGCGGGCGTGCGGCTCCAGTATATTCCACTGACGATCGACCGGCTCACCGGCATTGTCTCGCGTGGCGGTGCGATTCTGGCGAAATGGTGCATGGTGCATCACCAGGAAAATTTCCTGTACACCCATTTCGAGGATATCTGCGAGATCATGAAGGCCTATGATGTTGCCTTCTCGCTCGGTGACGGCTTGCGCCCTGGCTGCATTGCCGACGCCAACGACGAGGCCCAGTTCGCCGAGCTCGAGACCCTCGGCGAGTTGACACAGATAGCCTGGAAACACGATGTCCAGGTCATGATCGAAGGGCCCGGACATGTACCGCTCCACATGATCAAGGAAAACATGGATAAGGAACTCGAGGTCTGCTCCGAGGCGCCGTTCTACACGCTCGGCCCGCTGACCACCGACATCGCGCCGGGATACGACCACATCACTTCCGCCATCGGCGCTGCCAATATCGGCTGGTACGGCACCGCCATGTTGTGCTACGTCACCCCGAAAGAGCATCTTGGCCTGCCAGACCGCGAAGATGTGCGCGAAGGCATTGTTGCCTACAAGATAGCTGCACATGCCGCTGACCTGGCGAAGGGGCACCCGAGCGCCCAGCAACGCGACGATGCGCTGTCCAAGGCACGGTTCGAATTCCGCTGGAACGACCAATTCAACCTGGCACTCGACCCCGAACGTGCCCGTGAATATCACGACGAAACGCTTCCAAAGGACTCCGCGAAAGTAGCACATTTCTGCTCCATGTGCGGGCCGAAATTCTGCTCGATGAAAATAACCCAGGACGTCCGCGACTACGCACGTAAACACGGACTTGAGCCTGAACAGGCCATCGAGCACGGGCTCCAGGGACAGGCGCAGGCCTTTGCGGAAACAAACAACCTCTAACGAATCATCGAAGACGCACGGCATCCGTGCGTTATTTTGTGGCATTAGCCGATAGTGGTTGTGCCGGATCTTGCAGATTTGGCATCGCAACTGCCCGACAAAACCATGCACAGACTTCTGACCCTCTCCCTGCTCGCGGTTTTCCTCTGCGGTTGCACGACTGTGCCGGTGACCAACCGGCGCCAACTTACGCTCATACCGGCGTCGCAGATGCATTCTCTGAGCTTCCAGCAGTACGACGAAGTCCTGGGCAATGTGAAGCTGTCCACTGATACCAGACAAGTCGAACAAATCCGCCGGGTCGGTAAACATGTGGCGCAGGCAGCCGAGTCGTTTGTCGCCGAGAATGGTATGGACATGAAGTTCGACTGGGCCTTCAACCTGATTGAAGATGACAACCAGGCCAACGCCTGGGCCATGCCAGGCGGCAGGGTCGCTTTCTACACCGGTGTTTTGCCGTATTGCCAGGGCGAAACCGGTATCGCGGTTGTCATGGGCCACGAAATTGCCCACGCTCTCGCAAAGCACAGCAACGAACGGATGAGCGGTGCCTTGCTCACACAACTCGGCCACGCAGCACTTACAGAGGCAATCAAATCCGAACCGGAACGGACGCGGCAAATATTCATGACCGCTGCCGGCGTCGGCGTCCAACTGGGGTACGTCTTACCATTCAGCCGGCTGCAGGAGTCGGAAGCCGATCGCATTGGCCTCATCCTCATGGCTAAAGCCGGATACGACCCACGTGCCGCCAGCGGATTCTGGCAGCGTATGGCCGCCAGCGGGAAACAAAAACCACCGGAACTGTTGTCGACACATCCTGCCGACAACCGGCGCATCCGCAACATCGAAGATCATCTGCCCGAAGCCCTGTCGTACTACAACTGGCGTGGTGCCAATTGAATCACGTGTAACTTTTTCGCAGCGACAAACGTAACACCGCCGACAACAGGCAACGCCAGCAATTATATAGAGGACACTATGAAGCGACGCACAATTGGGCCCGCCTATGAGCGATCGCCGGCCACAGAATGCAGCGAATGGGCGAGCCGGAATTTTCTGTCGCTGCTGTCAGCTGTGATATGCGCGGGCATCTGGTGGTTTGTCGTCGACTTCGTCATCGACAAACTCATCCCTTTGGTCGCAAAGGAGGAGGCAGTTCAACACAGTTCACAGGACTCGGTGTGGATCGCGGTCAAAGTCATCGGTGCGGTGGTTCTGGCAGTATTGCTCTGCAAATCACGGGCTAAGTGAAGCTCGCCTTTTCTATTTCGATTATTTGCAATCTCAGGTACTGGACAATGCCGCGGCCCGTGGATATATTCGTCTAGTTATTTCCTATATACGTAGGACACATAGACGGGGGGGGACATATCCCTCGCTAATCAAACAACTGCAAGCGTATTGCTTGTAACGTTCTCTGGAGGTCTCGAATGTTTGGCTATGCTTTGATGATCATCTTTGCAATTGGCATGTATTGGGCCAACAGGCAGTATAAGACCAAAGGCACGGCATGGGGACGGCCGTTGGCCGGACTATTCGGCGTACTCGCATTGGTAATAGCATTGTCACGGATCCTCTATGACCTGACCGGCTGCGAAAAAGATAAGCGGCAGAATGTGATCCTCGATAAGGAACTTCGTTACACCGATGCGCAGTTCCAATACCTCGGCGGCTACATGAAGCGCAACTTTGCCAATCACACCGTTTTACTGATCGCCTCGCCGAAAATTGCCGGTTCCAGCGAATACGCCGACAAACGCCTCGACACCATCAGGGATGCGCTCAAGGACGCGTTCGATGGTTCCCTGACCCTCAGCAGGACGGCGCATCTCAAGGCACCGGAGATCGAGAACGGTATGCCACCGATGTTCGAGACGATGTTCACTGCAGAAGCCTTCGACGAAATCACCCAAAACTCCGAGGCTACCCTAATTCTCTCGTTAGTCGGCTTGCCGATGAACTGGAAGGAAATGGAATTTTGGCAAATCGAGGACGGGAAACGACCGAAGCTGATCATCACCAACGGTCAGGTTTTCGAGCTCTACGATCCGATTATTCAAGGCTACGTCAACGCCGTGATCCATTACAATCCGTCCTCCCAGTACAACTTCCAAGACGAAGTACCCTCCGATGTAACCGAAGCCTTCGAGAAGCGCTATCTTCTCATCGACGCTGACAATATCGCCAAGATCGCCTCCGAGAACAAAGGCATGTTTGCTTCGCCGGCAGAAGACTAAAAGGCACACCTGCTACACTTCGCAAAAAGCGCCACCTGCAAAAAGGTGGCGCTTTTTTTTGCCCATCTGTAGTCCCTCGGGGCTCGGCGATGCCCTCGATTGTTCGACCCGGCACCACAGCAACATACCGACCGCTACCTGCATTATGAACACCATCGGTAACGCTGGAATCCCGTCCGGTGGGCGGTTCAGTGGGGCCCCCCCAGGACGGATGTAGCGCTACCAATTGGCACTGTATCAGGAAACGAAGCCTCTATCAGAACTTGCGGATGACAACAGGATAAATATTGTTCTGCAACCCCTGCAGGGGACCCCGTCAGGCATTCATAACCACGGATACTGTCCATCTGGACATATGTGCAAATAAGACGCCTGATATCTCGCTTCGAAACGGCCTTCGGGGGCAGCATTCAGAAACAAAAAAGCCTTCCGGGGCATCTGCCCTGGAAGGCTTTTTTGAATTGTCGGCACCATCAGCCGCCGAGGTTTTCGATAAGGCTGATGAGCGGCAGGAAAAGGGCGATAACGATACCACCGACGACAACCGCGAGCACAACGATCATCGCCGGCTCGATCAGGGAGGTCATGGCTTCGACCGCATTGTCGACTTCCTCTTCATAGGTTACCGAGATACGACCAAGCATCTCCGGCAAGGCTCCAGTTTCCTCGCCCACCTCGATCATGCTCACGACCATGGCCGGAAAGATCTGGGTCGACTCCAACGGCTTGGTCATGCCTTCACCTTCTTTCACAGCATCATGAACAACCTGCACGGCGCGGGCAACCACTTCATTGCCGGCGGTGTCACGGACGATCTGCAGAGCATTGAGCACGGACACACCGGAACTCATCAGCGTGCTGAGAGTCGAACAGAAACGTGCCACCGAAGTTTTAGTGACAAGGCCGCCAAACGGCGGCAATTTTATTGCTATGAGGTCGAACAAATACGACCCGCTTTTCGTTTTCAAGACCATCTTGAAAATGATAACTATGACGACCAACATACAGACTCCCAGCAGAAACCTTTCCGTCATGAAATCACTGATCGCCATGACAAATGAAGTTAGGCCAGGCAATGGCTCACCTGAAAGCATCTCTGAGAAGATGGTTGCGAATTTCGGTACGATGAAGACCATTAGACCGGAGGTAATGGTCAAAGCGATGACCAACACGACGACCGGATAGGTAAGTGCCGCCTTAATTTTCGACTTGAGGCGTGCCGACTTTTCCATAAACTCAGCCAGTCGATTGAGCACCTGCTCCAGGGCGCCGGAAGCTTCCCCGGCACGGATCATATTGACATAGAGCTTGTTGAAGGACTTTGGGTGGCCATTGAGCGCTTCCGAAAATGTCAGACCGCCTTCAACGGCGTTGCCAACATCGTTGAGCACATGATTGAGCGCCGGCTCTTTCGCCTGTTTCTCGAGGGTGCGGATTCCGCGCACCAGCGGCAGTCCGGCGTCGAGCAGGGTTGCAAGCTGGCGGGTCACGGTACAGAGCTGTTTTGTCTTGATCTTCTGGGCACCGAAGGAGACGTTCAAAGTCATCCCCTTCTTCTTCGCCTTCTTGGCCTTGACGCCCTTTTTCTTTTCGGCACCGCCGCCGGTCCTGGCTTCGGCAATATTGGTTGGGAACAGACCCTGTTCTTTCAACTTGGAAGCGGCTTCGTTCTCGTTGCCCGCTTCTATACGGCCTTTCTGTTCCTTGCCTTGGCCGTCCATCGCCGCGTATGTGTACATCGGCATGGGTGGATCCTCCGTTGTATGTGATCGTCGGATCTATCCGACTGGCGGTGTCTGTGAAACCTGCCGCCTCGACGCATGCTCAATTCTAATACTGCAGTGCAACGTCAGTCCAAAAAGATATGATCCCGGGGGGTATTTGCAAGCCTTCAGCCCGCCTGCTGCTGCAGCTTTTCAATGACCCCGGATGCGTCGGCTGCGGTGGTGATGAGCGAGCCATAGGAAATGGCACCCTCTTCATACAGTTGAACAAGATGTGAGTCGAGGGTGTTCATACCCCATTTCGCACCTGTCTGGATATCCGATGTTATGCGATAAGTCTTGTTGTCACGAATCAGCGCTTTGATCGAAGGCGTACAGATCATGATCTCGAACCCGGCAATGCGCCCCGGCCGGTCCCGCCTCGGCATCAACACTTGTGAGATTACGGCTACCAGCGAGGCGGCGAGCTGCGTGCGAATTTGCTCCTGCTGGTCGGCCGGGAATGCATCAACAATGCGGTCGACCGTCGCTGCCGCACCGGTTGTATGCAGGGTGCCAAAGACCAGATGCCCGGTTTCCGCTGCGGTCACGGCCGCCCGGATAGTCTCGAGGTCGCGCATCTCTCCGACCAGGATAACGTCTGGGTCCTGGCGCAACGCGCGCCGCAGGGCTTCCGAGAAGGACGGCACGTCAGAGCCGATTTCGCGCTGGGTGACGATACTGGTTCTGTGTTCGTGATAGAACTCGATCGGGTCCTCAATCGTGATGATGTGTTCTTCACGCTCCAGATTAATAATGTGCAGCATCGAGGCGAGTGTTGTCGATTTGCCGGACCCCGTCGGGCCGGTGACTAGAATCATGCCCCGGGGCTTGTAGAGGAGGTCCTTGACACTCGGCGGCAGACCGATCTGCTCGAGAGTCATCAGGTCATTGGGAATGACGCGCAGCACCAGCCCGATCGAGCCCTTCTGCTTGAAGCAACTGACACGGAACCGGGCGGCTGTACCGAAGGCGAATCCGAAGTCGATACCACCTTCCTCGCGCAACTTCTGCTGGTTGGTCTCGGAGGTAATCGATTTCATCAGGCGCTCGCTGTCTTCAGGCGTCAGCGGTTCCGCCTCGAGATGCACCATGCGGCCGCTCAACCGCAGCGTCGGCGGTACACCCACAGAGATATGCAGATCGCTCGCACCTTCGTCCAGCACGAGCTGCAATAGGTCGTTCATTTCCAATGCCATGACGATATCTCCCGATCGTTCTTGACCGCGGTCAGGTGTATTTTAGAACTTCTTCCACTGTGGAAATTTCATCGAAAATGCTGCGGATGCCGTCTTCACGCAGCGAGCGCATACCTTCCTCGTGTGCTTTGGCTGAGAGCACCGAGGCGGGCTGCTTGTCATTGACCATCTCGCGGATGATCGGCGTAAGGATGAACAATTCGTAAATGCCCTTGCGGCCCCTGTACCCGGTGTCGTTGCATTCCTTGCAGCCCTTGCCGTAGGCGAACTGTATGTCACCGACCTCGTCTCGATCAAGTCCGAGCGCTTCGAGTTCGACGTCGGTCGGATCATAAGAGGTTTTACAGCTTACACAGATTCGGCGGACTAGGCGTTGGGCCAGAATGCCTTCGACAGAGGAGGTGATCAGGAAGGGCTCGACGCCCATGTCGACGAGACGTGTGATGGCACCGGGGGCGTCGTTGGTGTGCAGGGTGCTAAGCACAAGATGCCCGGTGAGCGCGGCCTGAATCGCCATCTGCGCCGTTTCGAGGTCACGGATCTCACCAAGCATGATACGGTCCGGATCCTGTCGCAGAAAAGACCTCAGGGCCTTTTGGAAGGTCATGCCAACAGCTTCATTGATCGGCACCTGCATCAAGCCTTCGATGTTGTACTCGACAGGATCCTCGGCCGTCAGGATCTTATCTTCGATCGAGTTGATTTCCTTGAGGCAGGAGTACAAGGTCGTAGTCTTACCAGAACCCGTAGGGCCAGTTACCAACACGATGCCGTTAGGCTTGGCAATCAGTGTACGCAGATCTGTTTTCATTTGGTCCGGCAACCCGAGCGCGTCGAGGTCGAGGCTGACAACGCTTTTATCAAGCACGCGCAGCACGACACTCTCGCCGTACTGGGTCGGCAGCGTCGACACACGCAAGTCGATCTTGCGGCCGGCAACACGCAGTTCAATACGTCCGTCCTGCGGCAGACGGCGTTCGGCAATGTCGAGGCCGCTGATGACTTTGACCCGGCTGATGACAGGATTTGCCAGATGCTTCGGCGGCGGTGTCATTTCGTAGAGAGCGCCGTCGATGCGGTAACGGATCTTGAACTCGTCGGCGAACGGTTCGAAATGGATGTCACTGGCCAAGTCCTTGACAGCCTGGTACAAAATGACATTGACGAAACGCACGATTGGCGTGCTGTTCATCAGTTCTTCGAGATCAGCATCGTCCTCTTCGTCGAAGTCGTCTTCAAAGCCGTGCATTTCAGCGATCAAATCGGTCATCGAATCGTTCATGCCCTCGGGGTAGAAGTGCTCGATGGCGGTCATGATATCGTCGGGTCGCGCGACCCGGACGATAACTTCCTTGCCGATGACATAGTGTAGCTCGTCGATCATCCGGAAGTTCATCGGCTCGACTGCGGCGACATAAAGGACTCCGTCTTCCTCGTAGACCGGCAGGATGCTGTACATTCGCACGATATTCGCAGGGACAAGCTCAAGGACGCTGGGATGGGGCTCGATCGTTTTCAAGTCAATGAACTCGGTGCCCAGATTATCGGCGATCATCTGCAGCAACTCATGTTCCTGGATGATACCGAAGTTGTAAAGGCTGTCTGTGAATGGCACACCGGTGCGCTCCTGCTCCTCGTAAACCTGCTCGAGTTGCTCCTCGGTGGCTATTCCGCCGTCAATCAGCATGTGGGCGAGTGCATTTGATTCAGAATCATCGTTCGGCATGGCCCTACCTCATTCCTCTTCTTCGTCGGATTTGGTGATGCGGATAACTTCCTCGAGTGTCGATACCCCGGCGCCGGCTTTGCGCAAACCATCGTCGCGCAGCGTGCGCATACCGAGCTCGCGGGCACGCAACTTGATGACTTCTGACGAAGCCAAATCAAAAATCAACTTGACGATTGACTGCTCAATCATGAAAATCTCGTAAATTCCGAGACGTCCGCGGTAGCCACGTACACATTCCTGGCAACCCTCGCCTTTCTTGAGCTCGGAATCGGCAAAAAAATCAGTGGGGAGTTCGAGCGACTTGAGTTCGCTTTCGGTTGCCTCGATTGTCTTCGCACAGGCCTTGCAGACCCGCCGCAGCAGGCGTTGGGCCATAATGGCGCGCACGGCCGAAGCTACTAGAAATGGCTTCACTCCCATATCGATCAGTCGAGTAATCGCCGTCGGCGCGTCATTGGTATGCAGCGTGCTGAACACCAAGTGCCCGGTCAGAGCCGCGTTGATTGCAATCTCACCAGTCTCGATATCACGAATCTCTCCAACCATCACGACGTTAGGCGCCTGGCGCAACATAGCACGTAAGGCCCGGCCAAAAGTCATGCCGATAGAGCTGTCACATTGCACCTGATTGATACCGGAGAGTTCATACTCCACCGGATCCTCGGCTGTAATAATCTTCCGATTCGGGGTGTTGATGGTGTTGAGGAAGGCGTACAAGGACGTTGTTTTGCCCGAACCTGTCGGCCCGGTGACCAAGAAAATACCGTCCGGCATGCCCAGGATACTCTCGATAAGCTGCTGATCGTCGTCAAAGAAGCCGAGCTCTGGAATGCCAAGCTGGATGCTGCTTTTGTCGAGAATACGCATGACGATGGATTCGCCATGCACGGTCGGCAGATTGGAGACACGCAAGTCAATTTGTTTACCTGGCATTTTGAACAGAATACGTCCGTCCTGGGGGATCCGCTTCTCGGAGATATCCAGCCGCGACATGATCTTGACACGACTGATAATGTTATTCTGCAGATATTTCGGCGGGTTCTCAACTTCCTTGAGTACGCCATCGATGCGGTAGCGAACACGAAAACGCTTCTCCAGTGGCTCAAGATGAATATCGCTGGCACGGCTGCGGTAGGCCTCAATAAGGATCAAGGACACCAGACGGATGATCGGTGCGTCGGAGTCGGCTTCAGCGATCCGGTCCAAATCGCCGCCTGTGAGCATTTCCGCGTGCTGACCGGTGACATCGACATCACCCGAAGTAACATCGGCAATGAAAGATTCAACGCTTTCTTCCGTGGAACCGTAGTAAAGACCCAAGGCCCTCGTGATGTCCGACCGCTTACATACCATCGCTTCGATATCGGTCTTCAGGATATAGCGGAGTGAATCGAGCGTCTCGATATCGGTCGGATCGGCAATACCAACTGTCAAGGAACTGTCATACCGCATGAGCGGTATAATTTTATAGCGTTGCGCCACTTCAGGCGTAATCGTCTGAACAACATCTTCCGAAAGACTGTAGTTCCCGAGATCAAATGTCTCCATCCCGTACTCGGACGCGAGTGCTCCGAGTGTCTCTTCTTCAGTGGCGTGCCCAAGCATTTCCAAAGCACCAAGGACATCAACAGAACCGTCGCTCGCCTTCTCTCTGGCTTCTTTTGCTTGCTCATCCGTGATCATGCCGACACTCAGCAGCAAGTCGCATACATAATCGGTATCGAGAGCCACTTGGCACTCTCCTATAGTTTCTGCCTCACCAGGTACATCAGAGGGATAGACATACCCCACCCGGAAAAGCGGTCATTGAACAAAGAAGTAAAGTAGGCACGCTTAAGGGCTTGTCAAATTCACATGCAGGCTTCAGCCACGGGGATCGGAAACTGCCTATAGCAAACTCAACGTTCCGAACATTCTTTACCTTAAATTGATTCGGCAAACTCAGCAAGCCCTCCTTGATCCATACTTGAAGGGTCGAGGTACCCCGTAAACAAAATGTTGATAACCGTGTCAGCAAAATAACAACAATTGGTGGATAAGCCTGCGTATGGATTTATTAACATTCTTTCAAAGGTACTCATGAACAGTCATGTTTGTTCATAACCCCTTATGTTTATTCAGGTTACAATGTTATTAACATATCATCAGGGCTTATTACTAATAAATTTAAAAGACTTATAATATCTTTAATAAAGAAACTCTTGCCCGCAAGCCACCTTCCCAACTAAGAATTCTAACAGTTGAATTGGCAATGGTACTGGCTATGACTACATTAGGCCGTTCCTTAAATAACCAACCCGTGAAGGCGAATCAAAGATGAAAGTTACGGTCTCGTCACAAGCATTGAACGATGGATTACGACGCGTTCTCAACATAGTCAATGCGCGCTCGACAATTCCCGTGTTAGGCAATGTGTTGATCTCAGCTGACGCCAACCGCTTGCAGCTTTCTACCACGGATCTGGAGGTTAGTATTACCACCTCGATGGAAGCGCAGGTCGAGGTAGAAGGCGAGACCACGTTGCCAGCAAAGAAGTTTGGCCAGATCGCTGGGACACTCGGCAATGGCGAAGTCCGTCTCGAAACCGATGAATCGCTCACCAGCACAATTTCCTGCGGCAACGCCATGTTTCATATCATGGGGCTCGACCCAGGCGAATTTCCGAAAGAGCTCGAGTTCATGGAAGACAAAAAACTCGAGTTATCCTGCATCGAGTTCGGCAAGACCCTGCGTAAAATCGCTTATGCCGTCAGTAGCGATCAGACACGATATGTCCTTAATGGCATTATGCTCGCTATCCATGAAGGCAATTTCACTGCTGTAGCAACCGATGGGCGTCGCCTTGCCCTCGTTGAGAAAATCATGGATGGCATCGATGAAAGCCTCAAGCGCAAAGTCATCCTGCCGCTCAAAGTGGTCAACGAGCTGCAGAAACTGCTTGACGAGGAAGGCACCGTGGAATTGCGACTGTCTGAATCACGCGCCTCTTTCAGTATCAGGGATACTGTGTTGACTACCAAACTCGTTGAAGGTGAGTACCCCAATTACCGGCAAGTTATTCCCAGTTCCTTCAAGAATTCCGTTGTCCTGCCGCGTGAGGCTTTTGCGGAAGTCCTCAACCGCGTTGCCGTGGTCGTGACTGACAGCGGTGCTTCGGTACGTTTCAAGTTGACCGAGAACGCGTTGGAACTGAGTGCCAGCTCCAGCGACTTGGGCGATGCAACTGAACCGATGAACGTTGCTTATGATGGCGAACCTGTTACGATCGCCTTCAATCCCGGGTTCCTTCGCGATCCCTTGCGTACCCTCGATGCTGACGATATGACGATCCGTTTCAATGACGAGTTCAAGCCTGTCGCGATCCTCGGTGACGAAGGCTTCCTTTACGTCATCATGCCGATGCGTAACTGAGCGCCGTCGCAGTGGGTACCCTGGCTCGACTGTCGTTGCAGAATTTCCGCAACTACGAACGTCTTGACTTCGAACTCGGCCCGGGTGTCACCGTACTCGTTGGCGATAATGGCCAGGGAAAATCAAATTTCCTTGAAGCCGTCTACTTCCTCGCCGTCCTTCGGTCTTTCCGTTGCCAGCAACTCAGCAACCTCTATCGCTGGGGCACCAACTGTTTTGTTGTCCGCGGTATCCTGCAGTGTGAAGACGGCAGGGAAGTCTCACTCGCCGTACAATATGATCGTAAGCGGCAGCTCCGCGTTGCCGGCCAGCCCGTGGCGCGGGCCAGTGAGTTTATCGGGAACCTGTTCACTGTGGCCTTTGTGCCTGAGGACATCGAACTAATCAAAGGCGCTGCCGGTACACGCCGCCGTTTTCTCGATGTCACGCTTTGCCAGATGTATCCCCGGTACTTGACCTTGCTGCAGGAATACGCCAAAGCGCACAAATCCCGTAACATGCTGCTGCGGCATGACGCCATCGACCGCCAAGCCCTGAGTGCTTTCGATCAGGTGATGGCGGAGCGCGGTGCCTCGATCATCGATTACCGCCACCGTTTCTTTGAAGAACTGAGCAGACATCAGGACCCGATCGCCGGGGCTTATTGCGGCGGTTGGCCGCTACGCCTTAATTATCATCCTTCCATCGGCAACGATCCAAGCTCGACGGTCGAGGAACTTACGGAGCAGCTCATGGAGGCACTGCTTGAGAGCTTGCCACGCGACCAGCAGCGCGGCCAGAGCCATGTCGGGCCGCATCGAGATGATTACCTGTTCATGCTTGAGGACAAGTCGCTGCATCTGTTCGGTTCGGAAGGTCAGTGCCGCACGGCAGCGTTGATCTGTAAACTCGCCACGGCTCATCTGCTGTGTGCCATGAAAAAACGCGAATCCGTCGTGCTCCTGGTCGACGACGTGATAGGCGAACTCGACAGTCAGCATCGTGAGGCCTTTTTCAGCCTGCTGACCCAAGGTGCTCAGACGCTGTTCGCCTGTACCGACCCCGGGCTGGCCGCAAACTTTGAGTCACCCGCATGTTATCGGGTCAGTGGCGGCACGTTGGTGTAGGGGATCTATACCGAATTTTTCAGTACAAATTTCTTTCTCTATACCGGCCGCATCACGAAGTATTCAATCCACCAACATCTGGCTTTTTCATAAAGCGGTAGCCGATAAATCTGGCGATATGCTATTTACCAACGATACCGTGTTGCGGCGGTGTGGTGCACGAGCTGCGCCGCCAGGGCATACGCTTCCTGCTCCGGAATATTCGGGATAAAAGCGCCACTACCGGTATAGGCTTGTCCCGCTGTATGCAGCTTCAGCGTTGCCAGTCCAAGGCGCCGATCGAACAGTCCCTGGTGCACGGTCACGGCCTGAATGTTGCGAATCGGAATCAAGTAAGTCGAATGCCTCAGCCAGCCGCGGCGCGTGTGAAAGTAATTGCAGCCATAGGCGTAGGCCAGATACTGGTACTGCACGACATTGTAGCCGTAGACGAATGGCAGCAGCAAGACCGGAGCCAGGCCGAACGGGAAGGGGATCACACCCAAGGTCAGGACAGTCATGAGACCGATAAAAATTGCCCCCTTCAGTGTGCCCCGACGAATCGCAAATGTTGAAACCTGTTGCCATGCAATTGTTTCTATACCGACATCCGGCAGCATATACGATAGCATCACCGGTATTTTCGAGCGATTGATCACTGGCAACAGCACATCACGACCCGATACACGGGCCGCTGCCGCCATGCTCCCTGCCGTGTCAGCACGCACCGTGGCCAGTCCCATCGATCGCATGATCAGATCCTCTTCGATCTCGAGAATTTGGATGCGATGCCAAGGCAGGCTGCTGGCGCGGCGGGTCAGCAGGCCGTACGCCCGATGTAGGTCATTGCCGAGCCGGGACAACGTGAAATTGTGAAAGATCGTCGCCGACCAAACCATCGAGACGGCCAGCGTGATGAATAGAAACATAAAAAACACGAACACCATCATGACTAGCAGAATCGCCGATTCACCGATGATCTTGTGCGTGTGACTGAGCAGGAAGCCGGACCAGTTCACAATATCCCGGCCGGACGCAAACCCGAGTATCTTGTCGATTCCGAACAGGCCGAAGAAACCGAGGGACAGAGCCAGCGAGAAGGTCATGCGCTTGTACGACAGACTGCTGAGCAACAGATGGAAAATACTGACGCGGTGCAGGAGAATCGGCTCGGCGGACTGGGTGACGCCACTGGCCGGGGCGTGCGTCGGTGTATGTGCAAAAATAGCTGCCCGCAAACCCTCGGCGCGTTCGGCTGAGAGCACCGAGAGCGTTGCTTCCGGTCCTTCGCCGCCGGCGGTTTCAACATAGGCTACCACGACTTTGAAAAACCGTTGCAGCCAGGTCTGTTCGATGCGCAGGTCATGGACGCGTTCCAGTGGAATATTGCGATGGCGCCGGTGCAAAAGACCATGTGATATCTTGAGCTCTGCCCCTTCGATCTCGTACATGAACGTCAGGTATTTGGCCAACGCTGAGATCACCGAGGGCATCATCAGCACCAGCAGGATCAACGCCATGGTTAAATTCTGGGTGATCAGCAGCAGCAGCAGCGCCGGGAGGAGGAAGCTACGGATGACACCGAGCACGTCGAACAGCAGTGTCAATGGATGCAGGCGGCCGGCAAAAGCATCGCGGGCCGGTGTCGCGTGTTTCGGCTCAGTCATGGCCCACGCCCAACTGGACCAGGTAATCGCGCAACGCCACAGCATATTGGGCGTCGAGACCGGGAATTAGAATGGTTGCCTGAGAGGTACCTGCGGTGTGTAGGACCAAGGTCGCCAACCCGACGGACCGTTCCAGCGGGCCGCGATGGATGTCAACGTGCTGCATCCGCGGCATTGGCACGAGCTGGGTCGTGTGGAAAATGACGCCGAAATGGGTCTCGAGTACTTCGTTGTCGATGCGGTAGCGCCACGACTTGTACAGCTTGTCGGCGAACCACCGGGCCAGCACCAGCGCGACGACCAGCAGGCCGCACCAGGCCATTATCAGCGGCGGTCGGGCGTGACCGAGAAAGACCAGCGCCAGCAGCAACCCGAGCATCATGAAGCCGACGCGAACCGTGTTTTCCAGATGCCAGAGCCGGACGACACGTTGGTCGATCGGGCGGTAACTGTTTGGTGACTCAGATGATTGCATATGCGTGAAGCAGGCTTGGGCTTGTTGCGAAACAGTCAATATACGGCAGTAAAATTGCAGTTGCGATTGTAAAGTCAACATATGAATTTTCCGATCCTCGAAAAACTTAATCCTGCAGTCGACGCGTTGAAGCCGTACGAACCGGGACGGCCGATCGAAGAAGTTGCCCGCGAGTTCGGGCTGGACCCTGAGGACATCGTCAAGCTGGCTTCCAATGAAAGTGCCATTGGCACCTCACCAAAAGCTCTGGCAGCGATGCAGATCGCCTTGCCTGAGTCCTACCGTTATCCGGACGGCGGCGCCTGGCATCTACGAAACAAACTCGCCGAGCGCTATGGTGTCGATCGCGATCGGATCGCGGTCGGCAATGGTTCCAATGAAATCCTCGAGCTGCTCGGCCATGCCTTTATGGTTCCCGGCACCTCGGTAGTATCGAGCGCCCATGCCTTCATCGTCTACAAGCTCGTTGCCCAGCTGTTCGGGGTCGAGCAGCGGGAAATCCCGATGACCAGCGGGTTGGTCCACGACCTCGACGCCATGCTCGCGGCGATCGACGAGACCACGACACTCGTGTTCGTCTGCAACCCCAACAATCCAACCGGCACCATAGTATCCAACGACGCCGTCTACCGGTTCATGGAACGAGTGCCCGAGCACGTGCTTGTTGTTTTCGACGAGGCCTATGCGGAGATCGCGCTCTCGCCGATGCCGGACACGCTCCAGTACGTCCACGACAATCGACCGGTAATCGTCACCCGAACATTTTCGAAAGCCTACGGCCTGGCCGGGCTACGGCTCGGTTACGGCATCGCTCCGGCGCCGATTATCCATTGCCTGCAGCAGGCGCGCCAGCCGTTCAATGTCAATCTTCTGGCACAGGTCGCAGGTTGCGCTGCCCTCGACGACGACGCCTTTATCAAAGCAGGCGTAGCGACGTACCACGCCGGCAAAGCATACGTTGAAGCTGCCTGCCGCAAGCTCGGGCTGCCGTTCATTCCGACGGCCGCGAATTTCATGCTGATCGAGGTCGGCGACGGTGCCGCCGTCACCGGTGCGTTGCAGGCGAAAGGCATCATCATCCGCCCGGTCGCGGGCTACGGCTTGCCGCAGTATATCCGCATGAACTTCGGTACCGCTGCCGAGAACGAACGTTTCGTAGCCGCCTTGACGGATGTGTTGTAAGTGTCTACGGAAAGGCAGATTATACAGTTTACCTGCGCTGCTCATTTCCTGACACATTTCTTCGAGCTGCTGCTGCCATCGGTCACGATGTTCCTGTATCGCGACCTCAAGGCTTCCATTCCCGACCTCGAAATCTCCACCGTCCTCGAAGTCGGCACCATGATGTACCTGCTCTATGGCTTGCTGGCGTTGGTATGGGGGCCGATAGCCGACCGCTTCGGTGCAAAGCTGGCACTCGGTCTCGGCATGATCTTTGCCGGTATCGGTTACATTATCGCCGGCGTGGCGACCGGGATACCGCAACTGTGGATCGCCTTCACCTTTGTTGGTATTGGCATCGCCGCCTACCACCCGGCCGGCATTGGTTTGATATCGAAGACTATCCGTGAGCGCGGGCGGGCGCTCGGCATCAACGGCGTCTGGGGGACGCTGGGCATTGCTTCCGCACCGTTCGTCGGCGGTATTGGTGGTTTCTATTTCGGTTGGCGCGCCTTGTTCGTGACCGTCGGCATCTTCGGGTTGATCGCTGGCACCATCATGTTCTGCGTGAAAGGCCGTGAAGCCCGGGATGTCGAGCGAACGATCGTCGATGTGCTGCCCAGCGGTACAGTCGTCAACTGTTTCCTGATCATATGCCTGTCAATGTGCTTGAGCGGCATCGTCTATCGTGGCAACATGCTGGTCCTGCCGATCCATTTCGAGGAAAATCTCGGCGCCATCATCACTTGGCTGAACCAGCAGTCCTGGTTCACTCTGGAGACAATTACTGGCAAGGACGGCAAGGAAAAGACACTCGGCGCCACCATGCTCCTGACCGGTGCCTACCTGATTGCCATCCTCGGCCAGCGCATTGCCGGCCGTATCGCCGATCGCTATGACCTGCGCTGGAGCTATCTGTTTTTTTACGGACTGAGCTTGCCGGGCCTGCTTGGCCTGGCGATGTTCAGCGGTTTGCCGGTGATCATTGCCGCCGGTGCTTTTGTGTTGTTCGGTATCGGCATGCAGCCAATCGAAAATTCACTGATCGCACGCCTGACGCCGCCGCGTTGGCGTTCAACCTTTTTCGCTATCAAGTTCGTCCTGGTCCTAGGTCTGAGCTTCGTGGCAGTCTACATCGTGGGCTATACCATGGAGCGCTGGAATACCTCTGCCGTGTACTGGGTGTTGTCGGCGCTGATGGTCGGGGTTGTCGCCATCATCGGCCTCGTCATTTTTATCAGCCGTGACATCAGCGTTCACCAACGGCAGGCGTGATGTTGGGTGCACTGAGCAAAAAGGCATCGGCTTTTTGCTCAGTGCGATATTTCCGGCGGCGGTCTTTGTTGTCGATGTAAAACGGACGCACCTGCCGGCGCTTCGCCCGGAAGCCAAGGGGGGGTAGCAGTGTATCCGCTGTTTTCCCTACGACTTCGTCACGTCCATGTGATTGCCTGCCCGACCGCATCGAGCCACTGATCCGGTTGCCCGGACACGCGCAGTGCCTGCACCTCGCCGGTTCCGGCCTGCGAAACTGCAGACTCCGCAACACTGAAACAGTCATTGGCGATTATCAGCCCGCCGGTTGCGACCTGCGCACCAATCCTTGCCAGTGCGGACTCCGCAAGCTTGGTCAATTCTGCAAGCGCGTCATCGTCCGGCGATTGCTGGGGGCTGTGGATTGCCCATACAAATACACATCGCTGCGCCGACCCGTTGACATTCGACACCAACAGTAGCAGGTCCGCTCCCGATGCGGTTGCCCAGTCTGCCAGAGGCAGGCCGAAGTAGTCACCCTTCGGCATCGTTGCCGGACAGAACGCTTCAACGACTGCGCGGCCGTCGTCGATCAACACGGGCCCCGGCCAGTCCATCGATTCGATCCAGTTGCCCGCTGTCGCGCTCTCCCGTAACCACAGGTACTGTTGTGCTGGTGACCGGACAGCCGCACCGGAAAGGCAACTGCAAACCATCAACCGCACGACATCCGCCCATAGGCGGTGCTGCCAGCGCCAGGCGTCGAGCGTTGCGGTTTCACGCTTGACCAGGCGCAGGTACCAATGCCACATCTCGCGATAAGCCGTGTCATGCAATAGCACATAGTTGGGTTGCGGTAAGCCGGCAAGATTGTGGATGCCCGCAAATACCGGCGACTGAAGTGCGGTTCCGCAGCGCCGATCGAAACGCTGCACCATGCGGTAACGCGCCTTGTCGGCGTGCGCGCGGTTCTGGTGCAGGGACAGCCGAGCCGCGTGCCGGCAGCGCCGCAGCATGTCCTTGAGCACGCGGTTCTCCATCGTGTCATATCCCTCAATCCGGGTCACCGCCAGAATTTCCTGGCGCGGCCCTGCTTTCTGGGCTGGCGAAATTCCCGGCTGGCGCGTCAGCCAAGACAGGCAGGCGGCGTCGAGCTGCTGAACGCGTGACAGATGCTGCCGTTGCCGCTGCCGATGCAATACCTTGTGCGGCGCCGCCGCGAGTTTGAACAGAACCGTATCAAAGCTGCTGGCGATCTTGCCGATCAAGTCCATTCGCAACTCTTCCCCTGGCGCTTGCAGCATGTTGTGGACTTCCTGCCAAGGTAACGGCGCCAGCGCCGGCCGCGGTGTTGTGAACCAGTCGTCGGCTTCCTCGGCATCCTGTTCGGCGACCCACCGGAGCTCATCGAAGACGCCGACGAGGTTATCAATGAGGTTGTATAGCATCAGTTGCCGCCGTTGTTCCTCGGTCATCGACGCCGGCGACTGTTGCCGATCGAATTGGCGCAGCAACTGCTCATCCGGAAAGGGCACCAGTCCATCGACGGTCACCGAGAGCTCCTCGCCTTCACTGTCGAGGGTTGCTGTCAGGGCGTCCTCGCGAACTGGGTAGGGCAGGTCGTACAGGCCGGGAGCCTTGTTCGGCAGTTGCCAATTACCCGGGCGAAGTTGTGGTGCCGTCGCCGACGCGACAACTGGATATCCGCAACTCGGTGCCGAATCGTCCGGCTGCTGCATGCCAACCGATAGTGTGTTCAGTTGTTTCAACGATTTGCCGGCGGTTGATGTTTGCCGTATTTGTTCAACATTACCCCATCATACACTGCCGGCGCTGACAGTTCCATTATTCCCAGCGCCTGTGCGTCAATCACTCAACCCTTCATTCCTTGTGCGTATCGTTCATTTTTCAGATCCCCATGCCTGGTGCGGGCCGTGCGGTGTACGGCGGCCGGACAAGCGGCTCCTTGGGATGTTCAACCACTTGATGCGTCGTGCCCGGAAGCATGCCTGGCACCTCGCGGTTGCCGCAGTCCAAAAGATTCCGGCTCTCAACCCGGACGTCGTCGTTTGCTCGGGCGATCTCTCGACAATCAGCGCGCCGCGGGAGTTTGAGCAAGCGTTACAAACACTGCAGCCGCTGGTCGACGATACCTCCTTCGAGTTGCTCTATGTGCCTGGCAACCACGACCATTACACTCACGATCCGGTGTGTGTGGAACACCTGCGGCAGGCATTCTACGCCATGAACCGCGGCCGTTGGCAAGTGGATGAATTGCCGTTGGCGCACACATTCGGAGGGGTCGAGTTCGTGCTGGTCAACGAGGCGCGACCGGAGCCGCCGTATTCCTCCGCCGGCGGCGTCACGCCAGTCGCTCAGGAATGGCTGCAGCATTGGTTTGCGCATCTCGCAGATGACACGCCCGTGTGCATGGTGCATCACTATCCGTTGTACGACGAGCAAGGCCGCGAGCTCGCCCGGCGCCGTCGCTGCCATGGCAATGAAGCGATGCAACAGGCACTGCGCGAGGGTGCGGCCCAACTGTCGCTGTGCGGCCATATCCATGAGCCATATGCGCGCGAGGAAGCTGGCGGCGGCATCGAATTTTGCGCCGGCTCTGTCACCGCCTGCGCCACCATCACGGTGATTGAGTTCGATCCGGCATCGAAGGCGATTGCCTGGGAATTCGTGGATGTGTAAACGGCGGGTGGCAAGTAACCGATTCGACCGCTCCTGACACCAGCGCTGACCCCGGATGGCGGGCACAACGAAAGCACGCGTCAAACCGGATACCCGAACCCACCACGACTAAACTTTCTCCCCACTCTGTGAATAATCTCCGTTCACCTGACGTCTTACCCGATGACGTAGATAAGCCGGTTCTCGCATGACAAAGGTAAACGGACTGCAACGGAGAAACAGACCATGAAGACTTACACGCGAATCATGACCCGAATCATTGCCGTGGCGATTATCGCAACGTTCTGTTGCATACCACAGACTGTTGAGGCAGGCGACAAAGAATGGGCCACTGCCGGCAAGATCCTCACCGGACTGATCGTACTCGATGCCCTGACGGACACCAATCATCGCTACTACGGCAACCGTTATAATGTGCGCGACGAACAGCCGAAACAGAGGTACCGGCACAGCTACAGCCGGGGCACCACGACCGGAAGAACGACCTACAAAAGGCTGCGATCTAATTGTCGTAACCGTTACGACAGACCCCGCGTCAACACCCGTTGGCCGGTGTACCGCACCGAAACCTACGAGTGCCGGACCGGCCCGGTGATCCGTTATATCGAGTACGGCACGCGTCGGATCTATCAGCCGCGAATCCGCGGGCATGTCGCCTACGTACAGCGCTGGAGCAGCTGCGACAACAGCTGGGTGACTATCGGCACGTGCGAGAGCATCTACTGAGCTAACCACGTCTGTGATTCCGATACCGAGGCGTCCGGCACGCGGGTGTCGGCCGGTTCCTTGCGGCCGATCGCCTGCTTGCTGCAGCAGCTGGCGGGAGGGGCTTACCGAACATCTCACCTTCGAGAACAAGCAGACGGGGGTTGTAACTCAAGGATATCGATGCAATTACAACCTCTCCTCGCCGAAGTCCAGGACCACTTTTCCGGCATCGATTTTCAGCGCTGCTTCGAACTTCTTGCCGGCCTTCGACTTGAAGCCTTTGAGCACAGATGTCTTGCCGTTGCGGATCAGGCTGGTTGCTGTACGTGCGGAAATGCCCTTGCCGGCAATCTCTTTCCAGATCACAAACTGACAGCCCCCGCGCCAGTCGGAACAGCTAAACGAACGAGGACACGGCACCACCGGTTTGCCACAGTTGGGGCAGTCGCCAACAGGGGTTTCCTGAGTTTTGCTGCGCCCTGCTTTCGCCTGTTCACTGGATGACTTTTTCGCGGTGCCGCCGCTGCGCTTGGGCCGGCTGCTTTTGGCAGCGCCGTGGCGTTTGCCCGGACGCAGGGACTCGACGGGCACGCACACCGCGTCGCCGTAATCGTTCATCGCTACCTTGATTGTCGTGCCGTTGCTCAGTACCGGCGTCGACAGCAGGCGCAACTGCAGCAGCTCGCGGATCTGGCCTACAGTGAAGGTGATGCCATGCTGCTCTTTCCACAAGACAAACGGACAGCCCTGGCGCCAGGCGGAACAACCATAGCCGCGTTTGCCTTCGATAACTGCCGCACCGCACCGCGGACAGTTGCCGTAGGTTGCGTCGTCGATCTGCCGGGTTTCACTGTCTGTCACGATCTGGCGGGTGAAGTCAACGATCTGTTCCATGAATGCCTGTGGCTCGCATCGGCCATGCTCGATCTCTTTGAGCTGAGCCTCCCATTCGCCGGTCATTTCGGCTGATTTCAGCCGCGGGCTCTGTATCAGGCACAGCAGGAACCGCCCGGCATCGGTCGCGGTCAACTGTTTCTTTTCCCGTTTGACATACTCGCGCGTCAACAAAAGTTCGATAGTCGTCGCGCGCGTCGCCGGTGTACCCAGGCCCTTTTCCTTCATAGCTTCCTTGAGCGCTTCGTCGTCAATCTGTCGGCCGGCGGTTTCCATGGCCGCGAGCAGGGTGTTTTCGCTGTAGTGTCGCGGTGGCTTGGTCATGCCGTCTTTGATGTACGGGCTGTGCGGACCGCTGTCGCCAGCTTTGAACGCCGGTAGTATCTGCTCGTCGTCCCCGCCGTCGTCCTGCCCGGTCCGCGGCTTGGGCTTTCGCGGGTACAGGACGGTCCAGCCGGGATTGACGATCGTGACACCGCGCGCCCGGAACGGTATCTGATTGGCCTGCGCGTCGACGGTCGTGACGTCCTTGAGGCAAGGCGGGTAAAAGGCGGCGATGAAGCGGATGACAATGGCATCGTACACCTTGCGCTGCAGTTCGTCGAGTTTGCCGGGGACCTTGCCGGTTGGGATGAGGGCATGGTGGTCGCTGACTTTGGCATCGTTGATTATGCGGCTGCTGAAGTTGAGGCGGCTGGTGTCGAGTGGCTCGACGGCCTCCGGCTTTACCTTGCGAAGGTTCGTGAGGATCCCTGGAACCTCCGGTTTCATGTCGCTGCTCAAGTAACGTGAATCGGTCCGGGGATAAGTGATCAGTTTGTTCTCGTACAGGGTTTGGGCGGTCTTCAGCGTCGTTGCCGCGGCCAGGCCGTAGCGACGGTTCATGTCGCGCTGCAGGTCAGTGAGGTCGTAGAGCAGCGAAGGCAGGGAGCGTTCGCGTTTGGTGTTGACTGCGGTGATCGCCAATGGCCCCTGCTGCGCCTGCGCCAGAGTTTCCTGCGCTGTGGCCTCCGTGGAAAAGCGACCGCTGCCGGCGGAACGCCGGGTCCCGGTGTACTTGAAGCGGACGTCGCGGTGCTTGGTGAACAGCTCCCAGAACGATTCCTGTTTGAAATGGCGGATCTCGTCGTCGCGCGCCGCGATCAATGCCAATACCGGGGTTTGGACACGGCCAACGCTCCAGAGTCGGGGGCCGTGGCGCACGCTGAAGTTGCGGGTCGCGTTGAAGCCGACAATCCAGTCGGCTTCGTTACGGCACCGGGCGGCATGGAACAACGGGTCATAGTGGCTACCCGGCCGCATTGCATTGAAAGCGGAGCGGATCGCCTCGTCGGTAAGTGAACTGAGCCACAGTCGCCGGCAGGGTTTGCCAATGCAGCCACTGAGCTGCTGGATGTAGCGGAAGATCAACTCACCCTCGCGTCCGGCGTCCGTGGCGCAGATCAACTCGTCGGCAGCGCGGAAAAGCCGCTTGATGACACCGAATTGTTTGCGGGCGCCTTTGTCGCCGGTGAGTTTGAGTTCGAAACAGTTGGGCACGAACGGCAGGGGCGCGATCGACCATTTCTTCAACTGCGGATCATAGTCGTTTGGTTCCTTGAGACAGGCCAGGTGGCCGAGGGCCCAGGTTACCTGGTAGCCGCTGCCCTCGAAGTAGCCGTCATGCTGCTGGCGGGCACCCAGATATTTTGCGAGGTCGCGGGCGACGGATGGTTTTTCTGCCAGCACCACTGTCATGTCGCGACGTCCTCCGGCACTCCCGTCGGTCCGAGATGGTTGCGATACTGTCGATGCGCCAGTCGCGGCAGCAGGCCGGGCACCAGCGACCCGTGATACAACAACCGGCTGGCACGATCGGGCAGTATCCGTTGTTTTCGCCGCGCCACGCCGCGGTCGATGGTCGGGAGGATCCGTTCCGGATCAGTCCCGCGTCCCTGGTCATAGTCCGCGTAGTGACGCACGTGCCTGGTGCGCAGCGGTCCCGGATAGACGTGTGTCACGGAGATGCCGGCGCTGCGGACATATGGCTCCAGAGCCGTCGCGAAACCGTCCAGCGCCGCTACACCGGTAGGTCGGAGCATGGCGTCGTACAGACGTTTTCGGATGAGCTCCTGCGCCTTGAAACCGCGCCTGTTCTCGAGCTGCAGCTTGGCCTTTTCTTGGAAGTCTGTGTGGACCGGGCCGATCTGCGTGCACCCGGCGTTGAGCAGGACGCAATCGAAGGTTCGCGACTGCCGCCGCGCAACCAGATCGCGGACTTGCACTCGGTCCGCCAGCCCGAGCGACCTCGATGTCGCGACTGTCCGGATACGCCTGCCGCAGGCGTATCCGTTGCTCGTCGCTCCGGACAACGGCGCAGACGGTGTGGCGGTCCGCCAGGCACCGGCACAGTACCACGCTGCCGATAGACCGTTGTCACGCCCGTTACGCAGAAAGAATGACATAGCTCCTGTGGAACGGTTGTCCCCGGCCGTTTTTACCGACTGTACAGTGCGAGTGACAAAGGTACCGCACTGTCCGGAGAAACGGCCGAGGATGACCGTTTCACAGCAATACAGTAACACACGGAATTGAGAGGCCTCTAATAAGCGATCGGTGTCAGGAAATAGAGGTGGCCTTTCTTGACCAGGCGCCGTTCTGCCGGCAGCAACTCGATGACCGGCTTCACGTCGTTCGCTGCCATGCCGAACAGCAGGCTGCCCAGGGACGGGATATACCCGTACCGTACCACCGCCGGTTCCTCAAGGTCCGCCAGTTGACGGGCCGTCTCGATGGCGTCGTCGAAATATCCGAGCTGGTCCACCAGTTTCAGGTCCAGCGCCTGAGCCCCGGAAAAAATACGGGCGCCGATCTGTTCTTTGATGTCGGTCTCAGAGAGCAGTCGGCCGGCCGCGACAATTTTGACAAATTCGCCGTAGGTCTCGTCTACCAAACCCTGGATCAGGACGATTTCTTCGGGTGTGCGTTCCCGTGCCATGTTGAGTACATCCTTCATTTCCCCGCCGATGTACAACTCTGACTCGAGCCCGATCTTGTCGAACAGTCCAGCATAGTTGTAGCCGCCGATGATGACTCCGACGCTGCCGGTCAAGGTGAGGCGGTTGGCGACGATGTGATCGGTACCCGCCGCGAGGTAATAGCCGCCGCTGGCGGCGATCGCGCGCATACAGGTGACCACCGGTTTGCCGCTTTCCCGCAGTTTCTGAAGGGCGTGGTGCGCTTCATCGGTGGCCGTGACTTCGCCGCCGGGAGTGTTCATGTCGAGTACCACGGCCTTGACATCGGGATCCTTACGGGCCTTTTCGATCTGGCTGATCAGCGGACCTGATGGAGTACTTTTGCTCGACGGGCTGGTGCCGGAATGGATCATGCCGTAGACGCTGATGACGGCGATCTTCGCCTTGCCATTGCCCGACTGGATTACTGTTTCTTCGATCGCGTCCGGCTCCTTTGTCAGAGACGAGAAGAGCTTGGGTGACGCACTGCCAAGGTCAAGGCCGGCAACACCGGCGATAGCCACGGCGATCACCAGGATGACAAAGACGATGGCGCTGAGACCGCAGCCCCAGAGACAGCCGCGGGCCCCGTGCTTTGGTTTTTCTCCGAGCGGGTTGAAGGCAGTGGGTTTTGCCTGGCTGGGCGGTACGGGCGGCTCTTGCCTGGGTGCGCCGGCTGTCATCGCCGGTTTCGAGCTCCATACATCCGCAGGTGGGTCGTTGGCGGGCCCGGTTGATCCGGGCTGGACTTCGGGTGCAGGATCGTTTTCGGAACTGTGGTCGGGTCTCGGTGAATCCATAATTTTACTCTGAATTGAGTTTCCAGATCAGTGCGATAACAGCATTACCGACGATCAAAAGACTGTCGGTACTCAGTTTGTCTATCGTATCCTGATCCGTGTGCCAGTATGAGTTGTTCGGGCCATATTTGAAATCGATGATATCCAGCGCCGGAATACCGAGACGGCTAAACGGAATATGATCGTCCAGAATTGAGCCCTTCATAAAGTAGCCGAAATGTTTGCGCGTGCCTTGTCGTTCAGCAATATCAAATAACTTTGTGCGCAGTTCGCGACTGTCGGTGGGCGAGATTGTCACCGTTAGATCCTTGTCACCGACCATGTCGAGCAGGATCATCGCCCGGCATTGCCTGTGCCGGCCGGATTCCTGCAGTTGCCGCGCCATGCGCCTGCTGCCATGCAGGCCGTCGCTGTCGCTGTATTGCTCATAGGCTTCTTCGCCGTCGAAGAAGGCGAAGCGCACGGTCGGCCGCCCGGCTGCTGGTGTCTTTTTCAGTGTTCGCATGAGTTCGAGCACCAGCCCGGTGCTCGAGGCGCCGTCATTTGCTCCGATGAAGGTGGCCGTGCCTGCCAGAATCTTGGTGTCGAAATGTGTGCCGACGATGATGAACGATTCGTCACTGCTGCCGCGCAGCTCGACTGTGATATTGGTAAATTCGATACTGCCGCGCACCGTTTGCTCGGTCCAAGTATCCTGAATCGGCTCGTAACCATAAGCCGTGGCGGTGTCGACGATGTATTGGGCCGTGCGTGCGGCGCCGTCGGAACCGCTGGGGCGCGGACCGATGTCACAGATTTCGCTGAGTAGCCGGAAAGCGTTGGCTGCGTCAATGTCCGGCGGTGGCACGACTTCCGGCGCGGACCCGCAGCCGTTGGCCAGCAGCAGGAGGCAGAGCAACTGCGGAAAACGAGTGAACCACGAATCAGTCATCGAGATCGAGCACTACTCCCTGCCGCTGGAACGTCGGGACATCCAGGTTTTCGCCCTTGACTATGGTCGGGGGAACGTTGCCGAAGATGCCGAGCGAGACCATCTCCTCGACAAATGGCAGGTCGAACTGCTTCTCATCGGTCGCCACCTTGGCTTTACCTTTACGGCCGCGCTTTGGCTTCGTCGGTGACGGCGCCGGCTCGGACACGGGAACCAGCGCTGGCTTGTGTTTGTAATGTACCGACACGATCGTAAGCCGCAGCTCGTCGCCTTTCTCCGGCACAAGATTGGCGCCGATGTAGGAGCAAGTCGCGGTGCCCAGCTGATTGTTGAGCATCGACAGGCATTGGTTCATATCGCCGATCGACAAGTCGGTGCCGCCGATCAGGCTGGCGACGACCACATCGGACCGGGAGAGAAAATCGCGGCCACCAAGCATCCGGGACTTGAACAGGTCGTCGATTACCTCGACCGTCTTGTTCGCACCAGACGCGTGGCCGATGCCGAAGGAGCAATGGGCCTCGCGGTTTTTCAGCAAGGCTCGCAGGCTGGCAAAGTCAACCGATATCATGCCGCGGCAACGCACCAGCTCTGCAATACCTTGGACACCGTCGGCCAGAACCTGGTCGGCCATGGCGAAGGCTTCATGGGCCCGGGTGTCGGAAGCGATCGTCGTAAACAGCAGGTCGTTCTGGACAGCGACTACAATATCGGAGTTTTCGCGGAGGTCGCACAAGGCGCTATCGGCGATTTTTCGCCGCCCATTGCCTTCGTAAGAGAACGGCATAGTCACGAAGAAAAAGGCCAGCAACTCCTCCTCGCGTACCAGCCGCGACACGATCTGGATACCGCCCGAAGCGGCACCGCGCCCGAGACAACCGACGACGATCACCATCTCCGTGTCCGCCACCAACGCCTTCAACTCGCGAATGCTGGCACCCACGGCCTTTTCGCCCAACGACGGATCGCCGCCGCAACTCTGGCCCTTCGCCCAGTCGTTACCAGCCGAGAGACAGGTCACGCCCGGCATGTTCTCGAGATCTACCGCATCGGTGTCGATGTAGGCAAACTCGAGCCACGAGGTCCCTTGGTTTGCCGCCAGGCAGCGGATTACTTTGCCGGCGCCGCCGCCGATGCCGAGGATAACTGTGCGTCCGTTGCTCATGTTGAGTGTGTCAGAATTTGATTGCTCTCTTGGCTACGTTGGCCATCCGCAATAAATCGTGTTTCATAACTTTCCATAACGGCACGGCATTGGATTTCTCCATCTCCTGCAACTGATAACCGAGGTGCAGCAGGCCGATCGGGGTGACATATCGTGGCGACTGAATTTCGTTCTCGGCACCGGTGACGTTGCCGGGCTGGCCGATCCTGGCCGGTACCGTGAAGAACGATGCGGAGAGCTCGGCGATGTGCGGGATCAGTGCGCCGCCGCCGCACAGCACGATACCGTTGCTTAGCAACTCCAGCATGCGGTGCTCGGCGAGGTCGTCACGGATGATCTGGAACAATTCCAGCAGCCGCGTCTCGATGATTGTCTGGATCGTTGATTCCTTGAATGTCCGCGGCGGATGGGCCAGCGCCGTCTGCACTTTGACATGCCGTACCCCGCCTTCCGCCCGGCGCATCGCCGAGCCATTGCTGCGCAGCAATTCCCGAGCTTTCGGAATCGGCAGCTGCAGACCGATCGAGAGGTCGTTGGCCAGCTGTTCACAACCGATCGTCACCTGACCGGAATGCATGCAACCTTCTTGGTAATACACCACGTACTCGGTCACGCCGGCACCGATATCGACAACCAGGACGCCGTTGCTCGGCTCCGCCTCGAGCGCCAGGCCGTACATGTCCGCGATCCCGGCAAACGCAATGTCGGTAGCCGGAACACCCAGCGCTTCCTCGACCAGGTTGCAGGAGGTCTGAACGCTGTTGTAGTTGCCATAGATAAAATGGATGTCCGCAGTCAGCCTACTAGCCACCATGCCCAGCGGCTGACTCATCGGCCGTTCGCCGTCGATCAGGTAGGCGCGTTGGCACGAGTTGATCGAGATCTGTTCTCTCGGCAGACGGTAGCCACGGGCATGCCGCGTTGCATCGACGATGTCCTGGTTCGTGATCTTGCGGTCCTCGGCCCGAATCGGCACTTCCCCCTGGGCGTTGACCGAGGCAATGTGTGCCCCTGTGATTGCCAGATATGCCTTGCCGATGCCGCAGCCCGTCGCTGCCTCGACGCGGGTCAGCGTGTCCGTCAGCAAATCCCTGATCAACTCGACATCCTGAATCTCGCCTTTCACGACTTTGTTGACACACGGCGTCTCGTCAATACCGATGATCGATATAGACCCGTCCCCGAGCGGATGACCGGTACACACCTTGATGGCGCTCGTGCCAATCTCGATCCCGGTCAGAACTTCTGTCGGTTTTCTTATCATCGCTTCAGCCCACTACCGCTTTCAATTGCTCGATGCTGATATCGCCATCTCGTACCACCTCTAAACTCCCGTCCCCATGCAGGCGAACCACCGTCGACGCCCGGCCGTGGCATGGACCGCCGTCAACGACAAAATCCGGAGCTGCTGCCAGATCACTCGCTGCAGTGGCTGCTTCCGTTGCCGGTGGTGCGCCCGAAATATTGGCGCTGGTTGTCACTATGGGCGTGCCCAACTCCCGCAGCACGGCCACCACAAACGCATGATCCGGCTGCCGCAGCCCGTGCGTCATGCCGTGGCTGTCCTCCACAACGATCGTCAAGGGCCCAGGCCAGAACGCCGCTGCCAGTGCTGTAAGTACCGTTGTCGTCGCCACCACCGCAGTCACTGCTGCCTGGTCGGCAATGAGGATCTGCAGCTTCCTTTGTGAGTCCCGCACTTTCATGCGGAATATCCGTTCAACACCCGAGTCGTTGCCTTGTTGGCAGACAATGCCGTAAACTGTCTCGGTCGGCACAATGCCAACCTCACCGCGCTCTAGGCGCTCGGCAACGGCACCCGCGATCATAGCCGTGTTGCCCGATGCCAGCTTGTACGTTTCCATTCAGCGACACTGCGTTAGTTGCCCAGCTCCGCCTGCAGCTCTTCGTCGGCTTGTTTCACCTTTGTGGACTGCTCCGCCACGAATTTCTCGTAGTTAGCTGCAACCGCCGTGTCACCCAATGCCAGGATGCGGGCAGCCAGAAGCGCCGCGTTCTTGGCGCCGCCGCTACCGGCACCGACCGTTGCCACTGGAATGCCGCCCGGCATCTGTACAGTCGCCAGTAGCGAGTCCAGGCCCTCGAAAGGTGCGATCGCCACTGGAATGCCAATGACCGGCAGCGACGTATGAGCAGCGACCACTCCCGCGAGATGGGCGGCGCCGCCGGCGGCGGCTATTAAAACTTTGTAGCCATTCGAGGCGGCGCTCGAAGCGAATTCCATCACTGCGTCCGGCGTACGATGTGCGGACATCACGCGGACGGTGTGGGCAATGCCAAAATCGCTGAAAACGTCAAGTGCTGTTTGCAGCTTTGGCAGGTCGGATTTGCTGCCCATGAGGAGGGCGACGACAGGTCGTGACATCGATTATATCTTCCTGGTTTCAGAGCGTTATTTGTGGGTCGGCGACTACTGCGGGCAGTTCTGAGGTCTGTTGAGAATCACTCATGCTCCCACAAGACCCCTCCCCTTTTTGGTGTCGTAAACTCACACGACAGCCGCCAAGATGACAGTAAGGTTTGTTCAATGCCGAATGGCCGCAGGACAACCCGGATGCACAGATGATCTCTGAATCCGGTGAACGACCAAATCGCCCGGTTTGAAGCGTGTCATCCGACATCTCCACCGTTAAGTAGGCTGGTCCAAGTAATTTCGAATTAGGCTTTACAGGACAGCTACCGGTGACTGGGCTGACCGAGCGCTATTGTAGTTTGCAACTGTCAGGAATGCAAATCGTTCCACTTTTGATCAGTTCGAACTCTGTAACAATTCTGGTCAAATTGGGCAAATTGGGGAAACCCGGACTACTCTGAGACGACGGCGATTTGCTGAGTTCTCACCAATCTCGCTGGACGGATTCCAGCAGCAAAGTCAGCGATTAGATGTCCAGGAACGTGCTCACAGTCGACTCGGCCCGCGATGTGTTCGCCGTTGCGGACATCTTTCTCAAGAACAACTACAGACGCCTGCCCGTCGTCAAGAACGATAAGTTGATCGGGATCGTCACGTGTGGCGACGTTCTGCGCGCCGGGAAACGGTTGTGGGACGCAAAATACCAAAGCAACCCGCCTGATCCCGGCTACCTCACCGACAACATCAAGTTGCGCCTGCATCGGGCCGGCCTGCCCTTTGCCCGCAAGAAAGCGCTGTTGCAAAGGGGCAGAGCCGCAAACCTGCGTCGCAAGCTCAATCGTTGACCGGCAACGTTTTCCGCGGCCCGGTGTGCCAAAGCCCCTTGATCAGTGCCTTTTGCCTTTAGGGGGGGGATTCGCCGGGTTCCGGGCATTTAGCCCCCAACACAACAAAAAAACAGCCACCCCGGGCCCGGAGGTGGCTGTCGTTATTGTTCATTTCGCCGCGGGCTGTTAGTTGAAGTTGCGCCAGTGCCGACGCCACCGGACATTCTGGTAGTCGTCGCCGATCACGCTGCGCAACTTCTTCAGCGCCCGCTTCTGAATCTGACGCACACGTTCCCGTGTCCGCCCGATATGCTTGCTGATTTCCTCCAGCGTCCGCGGCGGCTTGCCGTCGAGGCCGTAGCGCATCAGCAGAATCGTGCATTCCCGTTGCTCGAGCCCCTGCAAAAGCTGGCGCAGTCGTTCGCTCGACTCGCGTTCGTCCATCGCTTGGTCCGGCGGACAATTGGATTCGTCCTGAATCAGGCTGTTGATCTCGCCGTCTTCGCCGCGCATGATCGGATCGTGCAGAGACACGGTCTTGTTGTCCGAACGCTTGAGGCGCTTGACCACGCGCTCACTGAAGTCGAGACGCGTCGCGATCTCCGCGGTTGTCGGCTCACGACCAAGCTCTTCTGACAGCGTGTTGGCCGCCGACTTGATCTTCTTCATCTTTGTCGCCGACGCAATCGGCACTCGAATCGTCTTGTTTTTCTCGGCCAGCGCCCGGCGCATGTTCTGCTTGATCCACCACGCTGAGTAGCTGCTGAACTTCGCACCCTTCGCCGGGTCGAACTTCTCGGCCGCCCGCATCAACCCGATGTTGCCTTCGGAAATCAGGTCCTGCAGCGGCAGGCCAATGCTCTTGAAGTCGTGGGCGATCTTGACGACCAAACGGAGATTGGCAAGCACGAGCTGGTTTAGCGCTGCTTTGTCGCCCCGCTTGATACGGGCGGCGAGCTCGACCTCTTCCTCCACTGTCACCAGCGGGATGTCGCCAATATCATGCATGTAGTACCGCATTGTATCGTGACTTGCCATGTGTACTTCCTCCGTATTGAGTGCAGAGATCCCCCGAAATTCGGTGCTTGTCACCTTAAGATTCGAAAACTACCTGTTTAGTTGCAGGTTTTTTTAAAAAAAATCTCCCAACCACAGCAATGAAAACATAAACTGTTGAAAATAAGTTACTTATGAAATGGACAGGTGGTCAGAAATCGGTGGGACTGGAGAAACTCCGGAAAAACATCGTGTAACATATATAACTATCTAATTACCAATATATTATGTCATATATTAAGTCCCGGATACGGCGACGGAAGCGAAGTTCAGGCCGGCAGACCCTCGGCCAAGCAGCCGTAGATAGTTTGACGCGGTCCACAGAGGCCGCCTATAGTTGCCGAGAACCTGTCGCAAACGCAAGAATCATTTTTGAGCTGATGTCAGAAAAACGGGTCATTCAAATACCGCTGCCCGGCCGGGCCTATGACCTGGTCATCGGCGACCGCTCGCTTGCCGACGGAGATTGCTCGGAACTCCGGCCGTTCGTTGACGACCGCAGCTGCCTCATCGTTACCGATAGCAACGTTGATACACAATACGCCGCTACCACCGTCGCGCTGCTCGAAAGCGCCGGCGCCAGCCGCGTCGAGGTATCGGTCTTTGAGGCCGGCGAGGCTGCCAAGAGCCTTGCAACTTTGGCGTCGCTCTACAGCGCGGCTGTTTCCGCCAAGCTTGACCGTAAGTCGGTGATCGTGGCCCTGGGCGGTGGTGTTGTCGGTGATACCGCCGGCTTTCTTGCCGCCTCCTACATGCGCGGGATCGACCTGGTCCAGGTGCCAACGTCACTGGTGGCGCAGGTCGACAGTTCGATCGGCGGCAAGACCGGTGTCGATCTGCCCGAAGGGAAAAATCTCGTCGGTGCTTTTCATCAGCCCAGGCACGTGCTCATCGATGTCGCCACGCTGAAGACATTGAAAATGCGGGAGTTGCGTTGCGGGTTGGCGGAAGTGATTAAATACGGGGTCATTCTGGATGCCGATTTTTTCGACTTTCTGGAAGCGTCGATCGACGGACTGCTGACCGTCGATGCCGGGACCTACCGGCGTGTCGTTGAGCGAAGCTGCGAATTGAAAGTGATGATCGTTCTACAAGACGAGTTCGAGACCGGCCGCCGCGCCATCCTCAACTACGGACACACGTTCGGGCATGCGCTCGAAAAACTCACTGGCTACACGGTGTATACGCACGGTGAAGCGATCGCCATCGGCATGGGCATGGCAGTCGATCTTGGGCGCCTTTTCGAGGAGACGCCAGCACGGGCCGAGCTGGCCTGCCGGCAGGATGCTCTGTTCACCGCCGTCGGCCTGCCGACGCGCCTCGCCGGTATCGAACCGGCAGCGATCCTGGAAGCCATGGGCGGCGACAAGAAATATGTCGGTGGCCGAAACCGTTTGATTGTGCCTGCGGCAATCGGGACCGTTGAGATTATTACCGATGTGCCCGACGCGGCGATCATCGACGCGATCGCCGGCCGCTGCGACTGAACCTGTCCGTACCTGCCGGAGTCTTGTTCACCATGCAATTGTCGATCACCGAGGCCTATACGGTTCTCAATTTGCTGCCGCGCATCGGGCCGATCCGAGTGAAGACGCTGCTTCAGCATTACGCAACGCCGGCCGACATTCTGGCGGCGCCGGCATCGGAGCTGGCCAAGTTTCGCGGTATTGGCGACAGACTTGCGGGGGTCCTTGCGGGCTGGCGCCAGCACGCCGATCTCGAAGGGGAAATGCGAACGGTGCGACAGGCCGGTGTGCAGTTGATCACGCAGGGAGATACAGCCTACCCGTCGATTCTGAAAGAAATCTACGACCCACCCCTGTGCCTGTATGTGCGTGGCAACGTGGACGCGCTCAATGACGAGGTGCTGCAACAGGCTCTGGCAGTCGTCGGTACCCGACACCTGAGCAGTTACGGACAGGCGACAACCGAGCGCCTGACAGGTGCTGCGTCTCGGGCCGGCCTGACCATCGTCTCGGGCCTGGCGCGTGGTATTGATACGGCCGCGCACCGGGCGACACTGACCAGCCGCGGCTGCACGATCGCGGTACTTGGTGGCGGCTTGGCGAAAATCTATCCGCCGGAGAATGTCGATCTGGCACGCGCCATCTGTGAGAACGGCGCGGTTATCAGTGAGCAGCCGATGCGGTCTACGGTCGACCGGCGGTCGTTACCCATGCGCAACCGGATTATTTCCGGCCTGTGTTTCGGGACGCTGGTAGTCGAAGCGGCGGCGAAGAGCGGCGCGCTGATAACTGCGCAGCAAGCCCTGGAACAGGGGCGGCAGGTGTTCGCCGTACCTGGCCGGATCGATACACCGCAGGCCAAGGGCTGCCACAATCTTATCCGTGACGGCGCCAAACTCGTCGATAGTATCGATGACATTCTCGACGAGTTTCATTTTCTACCGGGGTTTGCACCTGGGCAGGTGTCGGCCGAAACCTCGTCGGCGGTTCTGGCCACGCCGTCACTGACTGCTGAGGAAGCGGCATTGGTCGACGTGTTGCGCCGCGGCGAGCGCGATATCGACAGCCTGGTGGAGGCTTTGTCACAGCCGGTGCATGCTGTGCTGCCACTGCTTACGCAGCTCGAATTGAAACATCTCATCCGCCAGTTGCCGGGGCGCCGGTACGAGTTGATTCACCGGCCGATGTGAGACCGGCGTTCAATTGACTATTAGGCCGCCGCCTTGTAAGCTGTAAGTTCTTTGCGAAAGAAGACTGCCCGGATGGCGGCCACCAATGGTATGACGGCCGGCGGGATCTAACGAACCTAGGAATGGATCAAATGGGAAAATCTTTAGTCATTGTTGAGTCACCGACCAAGGCCCGCACCCTGTCACGCATTTTGGGGGACGACGTCAATATTGTCGCATCAATCGGGCATATCCGCGATTTGCCCGAGAAACGGCTGGGTATCGATATCAAGAACGATTTTGAACCGCAATACGAAATCTCCTCGCAGCGCAAAGACGTCATGGCTGAACTCGCCAAAGCAGTCAAATCGGCGGATTCCGTCTATCTTGCAACTGACCCTGATCGGGAGGGCGAGGCGATCGCCTGGCATTTATCTGAAGTTCTGAAAGACTGCAAACCGGACCTTAAGTTTCAGCGTGTGACATTCCACGAAATCACGCGCAAAGCTGTCAAACACGCCTTCGATTCGCCGAACGAGCTCAACATGAACCTGGTCAATGCTCAGCAGGCCCGCCGCCTGCTGGACCGGATTGTCGGCTACAAGGTCAGCCCGCTGCTGTGGAACCGTGTCGAGCGCGGCACCAGTGCCGGGCGTGTGCAATCCGTGGCCCTGCGGCTGATCTGCGAGCGCCAGGTGGAGATCGACGTTTTCAAACCCAAGGAATACTGGAACCTGCTTGCCAGCTTTACCAAGAACAGCGAGACAGAGGCCGCCGCCGCTGAACCGTTCCTGGCCAAACTGCATCGGCTCAACGGTGAGAAAGTCGACATCACCAACGGTGAACAGGCCGGGGCCTACGCTGGTGACGCGGCAGGGGCCGCATACCAGGTCGCGGATGTCAGCAAGACGCCGCGCAAACGCCACGCGAGCCCGCCGTTCATCACCAGCACGCTGCAGCAGGCGGCCAGTTCCAATCTGCGCTTCAGCACTGACCAGATCATGCGCCTGGCCCAGCAATTGTACGAAGGTGTGGATACCGGCTCGGGCCCCAGCGGACTGATCACCTATATGCGTACCGATTCGTTCAATGTCGCCAGCGAAGCGCAGGAGAGCGCCCGCACCTACATATCCGAGACGTTCGGTGCCGAGTTCATTCCGCAGAAACCGAATACTTTCAAAGCTCGCAAGTCCGCCCAGGAAGCGCATGAGGCGATTCGCCCGACCGACGTCAATCTGACGCCGAAAACCGCCAAACCATTCCTGGACGATCGCCAGCACAAGCTTTACACGCTCATCTGGAACCGCTTCGTGGCCAGCCAGATGTCACCTGCCGAGACCAATCTCTACGCCATCGAGCTCGAAAACGAGAAGGGGTCAGCGAAGCACACCTATCGCTTCCGCGCCAGCGTCACCACCGTTACTTTCCAGGGATTTATGCGCATCTATAATCTCAAAGACATCGAAGGCGATGCCGATGAGGAAGTAAAACAGACCTTACCGGAGTTGGCGCAGGGCACGGGCTGCAACCTCCAGGAACTGGAGCGAGAGCAGAAATTCACCGAGCCGCCGCCGTTTTACTCGGAGGCCTCCCTGGTGCGGGCGCTCGAGGCCAACGGCATCGGACGGCCATCGACCTATGCCGGCATCGTTCGCACGATTCAGAAAAGGACCTACGTCAGCAAGGAGAAAGGCAAACTCGTACCCACGGATCTCGGCAAGACGGTCAATACCTACCTCGTCGACAAGATGCCAAAACTTTTCGAAGTAGCTTTCACAGCCCGTATGGAAGACGAGCTCGACACGGTCGAGCAAGGCAGCCTGGCCTGGAAGCAGATGATGGCGACCTTCTACGGCGACTTCTCCGAATGGCTCACCAAAGCCAAACTCGGCGAGAGCGCCGACCCCGAAGCAGTTGGACGCTTGCTCGGGGCTTTCTCCGATTCCATCGACTGGCATCCGGCTGAGAAAGTCGGACGCCGAACCTATGACGACAAAAAGTTTTACACGTCGCTGAAGCGCCAGCTCGACAACGGCAAAGTGTTCAGTGACAAGCAGTGGAAAGCGCTGTTGATCTTAGTGTTGAAGTACGAAAATCAACTCGCTGATCTGCCGGCGATGATTGGCGAACTCGATATCGGCGTCGTCGTCGAAGAATTGCGCCAGGAACTGCACGAACGTGAGGAGAAACGCGCTGCCCAGAAGCCGGACGACGAGACCCTCAAGATCTACCGGTGCCTCGACCAGGTTGTTGAGTGGGATGCACCCGTGCAGCGTGGCAAGCGCACCTACGACGACCGGGAGTTCTACCAATCTCTGGTCGAGCAGGTCGAGGCCGGCAAAACCCTGTCGCCCGCACAGCTCAAAGCCCTCAAGCGGCTGGTCGTCAAGTACCGGACGCAGCTCGCTAATTACGATGACCTGCAGGCCGCCCTCGAGCTGCCGTCCCAAGCGGAACTGGACAAGACCCGGGCGCAACTCGAGATACTTCTCGGTCTTGCCGCCGAGATCGGCGAGTTCGCACCGCCCACCGGCAAAGGCAAACGGCGTTTCGACGAACGCGAATTCGTCTCCTCCCTGGCTGAACAGTTTGAGCAGGGCGCGCAGTTGACAAATCCCCAAATATCCGCCCTTAAACGCCTGCTTATTAAGCACAAGAAAAAGATCGAGAACTTCGACGACCGCGTCGCCGGTATCGAACTGCAGCCGCCGCAGAAGAAAACCGACGTCGATTGCCCGCGCTGCGGCAACGGCAAACTTTCCGAACGCCCCGGCCGCGGCGGCGCGACCTTCTTCGGCTGCGAAACCTATCCGAAATGCAAGTACCACGTCACCAGTCTCGACGACGTCGGCAGCGAGGAATGATCTGCCGCCGGATCTGATCGTTGTCGAACGGGCGTCCTCGCCGTTTATGGCGGGATCGACGATGCCATGATCCACCAAACCGCCATCATTGACCCGCAGGCCGAACTCGGCAGCGGCGTCGCCATCGCTCCTTACACGGTGATCGCGGGACCGGTCAGCATCGGAGAGAATTGCCGCATCGGCCCGCACTGCCACATCACCGGGCACACTACAATCGGCCCTGGCACCAGTATCCATGCCGGCGCGGTCATCGGTGGCGAACCGCAGGACTACGACTACGGCGGTCAGCGCAGCTACACTGTCATTGGCGCCGACTGCCACCTGCGCGAGTATGTCACCATCCACCGTGGCGCCACCCCGGAGAGCACGACCTGTCTCGGCAACAATGTCATGGTCATGGCCTTCGGACACGTCGCCCACAACTGCCGTGTTGCGGACAATGTCGTTCTGGTCAACGGAGTCAGCCTGGCTGGCCACGTCGAGATCGGCGCCCGGGCTTTCATCAGCGCCTGTACGCGGGTGCACCAGTTTGTTCGAATCGGCGAACTGGCCATGCTCGGCAGCGATATGCATATCCGCCAGGACGTCGTGCCGTACTGCATGTTCATTGACGACGGTATTGTCGGTCCCAATGTCATCGGTTTGCGGCGGGCCGGCATCGACAGCGACGTGCGCCGTGTCCTCAAGAACGCTATACACACGTTTACCGGTGGGCAGCCACAGGCCGAAGCGCTGGCTGCTATTGAGGCGGAATCGCCCGGGCTGCCGGCCATCGAAAGTTTCGTAGCTTTCGTCCGCAGCAGCAAACGCGGTGTTCTGCGTTCCGCCGGCACTGGCCGCCGCCGCATTTGATTGGCGATTAATCGTTGTATCGTGAGGTCTGCACGCGCGCCATCGATTTCCGTCGTGTCGGCAGAGAACAATTTGGGACAGGTTGAAAAGTGCTTCGATGGCACAATGAAACCCCGGCGTATGGCCGGGCTTTTAACCCTTAGATCCCCAGATGGCCTGGCCTTTCGAATACCATGAGTGTTCCCGCGCTGGTGAGCGATGGCGTCCAAATGACACGTGCGGAGGCCCGTCCGACTGAGCACAATTTAGGGTCTCTCTAAAGGTGTCAGAATTAGGTTTTTCGGTTATTGTATCTATAGTTGTTGCCGCCGCCCCGCATTATTGGACCAGACAGGACGCTCAACTATGCGCCGTGATGAAATTCAGAGCCTGCTTGACAATATTCCGGTGACCCCGGAGAGCATGTGCTCCTATTTCTCCGATCGCCCCAGCCAGTCACGGGCCTTTCGCGTCGCCGGTGATTTGCCGCCGGAGCTGTTCGATGTTGCTCTCGACCGCGGCTATCGACGCTGCGGAGATATTTACTATCAGCAGACCTGCGAACACTGTCACCTGTGCCTGAGTTATCGGGTCCTGGTGCAGTCGTTTGTCGCGCGCCGCTCCCAGCGGCGCGTTGCCGTACGCAACCGCGACGTCGAATGGCGTGTTGTCGAGCCCGTTCTGACCAGTGAGAAAGAGGCGCTCTATTTGCGCTATCAACACAGCCAGCATTACGTCAAGGACATTGCCCGGCCTGACGCCGAGCGCTTTGCCAACGCCGGGTATGACGAGGTATCGCTACTCGACACTTTGGAGTTTCAAATGTACACCAACCCCGGCAGTACACGCGAACTGCAACTTCATTGCGATGGGCAGCTGCTGGGCTTCGGCACCCTCGACCTTTCGGCCAACACCGTCTCCGCCGTCTATTTTGTTTTCGACCCCGATCACGCCCGCCGCAGCCTCGGCACCTTGGCGATTCTTGCCGGCCTCGATTGGGCCAGGGAACGGGAGATTCAGTATTATTACCTCGGCTTCTATATTCCGGGCCACCCCAAAATGGATTATAAGCGCCACTTCATGCCCGCCGAAATCCGTGACCCCGTAACGGGCAGGTGGGTCGGCGCCCCGTACGCCGAGATCGCTGCGCTCGCAGACTGATAGTATGCAAACCGGGTCATTCTCCGCCGCAATCGATACATCCTCCGTCATTGCCGGCTTCGTTGTGGCCGATGCGGCTGGAACCGTGCGTGTCGCCATGCAGTCGGGCTGTACCGGTCGGGATTCTGCCGGGTTGCTTGCTGAGCTTCTGGAGCATCTGCAGGGCGCTGGCCTGGGCCTGTCGGACATTGGCCGCTGGACCGTTGGCATGGGGCCGGGCAGTTTTACCGGCATCCGCATTGCCGGCGCGTTGGTGAAAGGCATCTGCAACGGCACTGGCGCCGCTTGCCGTGGATTGCCGAGCAGTTTGGCAATGGCCGCCATGGCGACACCGGCGTCCGGTGATCGGGTGCACGTCCTGCACGATGGCCGCCGCGGTGATGCCTTGGTCAGCGCCTGGCATTTCGATGAAGTTCTGCAGCCTGCCTCACCTGCCGCAGCGGTACCCGCCGTCGAACTCGACGCAGATGCAGCCGACTTGTTTGTTTGCCTGGAAGCCGATCCGGTCACGACTCTGCTGCCGCCGCCGGTGGCAGCGCGGACACGGGTTCTGCCGCATATCGATGCCGCCTGCCTGGTGGCGCCGGCTGGCCAGCCCTGGCCCGCAGATGGGCCCGATAGCGATCGCGGCTTTGAGCCCGTTTATGTACGGCCACCGGTGTTCGTGCCGCCGCGGTCGCCACAGATTCCGGATGGCCTGCAGAAACTATTGGACGGCGACGGGTAGATCGGACATAAATCCTTTTTTCTGCCGATCCATCGACCAGATTGGCGTCCTGCTCGTGATCATCCCGGCTCGCGGCGCAGCCGAATCCAGCCGGTCGCTTCGCCGCACTGACCGGGTTGCAATTCGCCAAGCAGCGGATCGGCATGGATGCAGCAGATGCTTTCGTGGCAATTGCCGCCAACGCCATCGGCAGTCTCGAAACCATGCGCCAGGTGCCAACGCCCGCACCGGGAGGCAACGCGGATTTCGCTGACGTCGCCCGTCGGTCGTGGCCCGGCCATGTTGCCGTAAAAGTGGCAGCCCCCCGGGTAGACGCGCTCGACCTGATCGGCACGGAACGCTTTCGGGCTTCCGCCGGCGACGAAACATGTACGCTCGAGTGCGGGATCACGAAAATCGGGAGCAGCCGCCAGTTGCACGCAAACGGGCGCTCGGGTCCGCGGCCAGACACGGTCGCTCAAGTTGGTGACCTGCAGCCGCAGATCGACACCGTCATCGCGACTGGTCGCGGTCGCCAGGACAGAGCAGTGGCCGGGTTTCTCAAAACAAGACCGCCAGCCGCCGTCCGCATCGTATTGCCAACGAAGGTCCGTGAATTCCCGCAACAGAAACCACTCTGTCTCGTTGTCGTCGGAGAAAACGCCCTCCGGCAGCCAGATATCGATGAAGTTGCGCTCTGTCACCCACATATCCAACTGCAGCGCGTGTGCCGGACGCACGGCGAGATCGCCCGGAAAGCCAGGTTTGAAAATTACATCTGCCATGCAGAGAAAGTCTCCTTCGTGCGGCGAGCATCGAGCTTGTCGGCATCGGTCGGGCCGGTGTGTTTCCCATTCATAGGAAGTGCGGCCATTGCCGATTGCGCAGCCTCGTCGCTCAAATGATGATAGTGCCGAGTCATCGCAGGGGAACCATGTCCGATTAGTTTCTGAACGGTTGATAGCGGGACACCCGCATTTGCGCAGAACGATACGAACGAATGCCGGAGCGAGTGAAACCCAAACAGCATACAGTGGAACGCAACTGCCGCACATCGCATCCCATTGCAGTAGTCAAACAATCCGGCATCTTAATCTGAATCTCAACGATATCAATATTGCACAAAGAAAAATGATCGTCGCCAACACCGCCCCTGTGACTACAAACCGGTAAAACAGCGCGACGCCGCGCGACAGGCCGTTATCGAGGGTGCCGGAGTTGTTGAACAGCAGTTCCAGGCGCAGCAGCGTCAGTGTGTGGGAATGTGATTCGACGGTCTGTTGTATGATAATGAGCGCAGCGGCCAGGGCTGGAACGCCGGCGAGGTAGAAATACATCCCGTGCGTGACTTTCGCGGCTGCCGCTTCCTGGCTGCCCTTGAGATATTCGGCCAGGAGGCCGACGACTTTGGCGAACTCGAAGAGAAAGGCAAGGGTGACGAGGACCCACAGCATGGCGTTGCAGGCGAGGTAGAGGCTGGTGGCGACGTGCTGGTACCACAGGGCTCCCGGCTGCAGTGCCGACATGAGGACGGCGGTGCCAATCAGGCGGGTCCGCGCGGTCACCCATTTTTTCGGTTGATTCGGCAGGGTCGGGGGCAATTGCAGGGCGGTCCAGGCGAGCCAGATCGCCGGCAGCACGACGATGAGGCTGAGGTTGTTCATCAGGTTTCTGCCGGCGCCGGGCCACAGCAGCAGCACCGCCAGGGCAACCAGGCCGTAGAGCAGGGCGTCGAGGCAGCGCAGCAGGCGGACGTCTTCGGCGGTGGATGCGGGCGTGGCGTTCACCGGGTCTCAGGGGTTACCGGGGAAGTTTTTCACATGTCTCCATGGCCTGCGCGTCAACCTTGGGCGGCAGACCGGCAAGCCTCATTAGGAGACCAGCAGGCCGGACACACCCTCTTCGATGACCAGCGTGATATAGTCGTCGCCGTTCATCAGCATGTCGAGCTCCTCGGGCTCGTCGTATTCCATCTGGAAAAACCAGCCGTCCTTGTAAGCGGAGATGAAAATATCATTGGGGTTGGCGGCGAGGGCGTCGTTGATCTGCAGGATACGTCCGGTGAGCGGCGCATAGACGTCGATCAGGTGGGATTTAGTATGCAGCGACATGCACGCCGTTTCGATTTCGAGCTCGTCCCCGACCCGCGGCAGATCGACACTCTCGAAATGCTTGATCTCCTCATGAACATCCTCCGTCATGCCGACGTAGGCGGTCTGTTCCTCCAGTCGCACCCAAATATGATGACGGGAGTATTTCAGGTCGGGTGGGTGATGCATGGATCAAAAGGCTCCAATTGAAATTGTGAAAATGAGAGTGATATTCTATCGTCTGAAAATGTCATCATATCGGCATCGCCATTTCTCCCGTTGCCGGGCGCCGCGGTCGTATCAGCGCGACGTGTTGCGGGAAGCGGTGCGACGTTCGAAAAAACCCCGTCGTCTTCAGCACAGCACAGCACAGCACAGCACAGCTTAGCGCACCATTTGGTGGCGTCAACAACCGTGCTAAAAGAATTCCGCACTGGCTGCTCACGGACGCTGCTGAGAAGGATCTGACCTATGGCCAGTGGCATGAAATATCTGATCCGCACGCCGGAAGACAAGGAATACGGCCCCGTCGATCAGGACACCTTGGTTCAATGGGCCCGAAGCGGTCGAATTCCGCCTCAGAGCCAGATTCGCAACACGTTGATGAGCAACTGGAGCGACGCCAAGGATGCCGGCTTTCTCAAGGACATCATGCCGACCGAGGTAGCCAAGGATGCCAAGGGGGGCAAAAGCAAGTGGGCAACCTTTGTTAAGGAGGATCAGAAGCTGCCATCGGCAGCCGGAACGAAAGCGCTGCATGCCAGCGGCAGGTTTCTGTACACGCCGGCGAATACCGGGTTGCGGTTCGGCGCTTGGCTGTTCGACATGGCGATCGTCGGAGCGGTGATGTTTCTGATTTTCCTTGGCGGTGCCGCGGCGGCGGAACGCACGGGCGATGCGGATCAGGCGTTCCTGGTGACGACGTCCGCGATGGTTTTTGTGGGCCTGATCTATTACGTGTTCACCATGGGGTTCACGGCGCAGACGCTGGGGCAGCGGTTTTGGGGTATCATGATAATCCGCGCCGACGGTGAACCGGTGTTTCTGGCGCGCACGTTCCTGTTCACAATTCTCTACTACATATTTTTTTGGTCGACGATTGTTTTCACGTTCGTGATACCGTCCAAACGTGCCATCCACGACATGCTCAGCGGTATTCGTGTTGTGCGTATCGCCGTGCGGGATTGATCGCGTGGGCTCCAAGCGCCGACTTTCGCTGACCCTGGTGCGGTACATCTCCCGAGAGTTCATCACAATCCTGATGCTGTGCATCGTTGTGCTGCTCGCTTTCTTCCTCGTCGCTGCCATTTTCGACGACCTTGAAGACCTCCTTGATGCCCACGCCCCGGTGCTCGACATCATCCGTTACTTCGCTTTGTGCCTGCCGAGCTACCTGGCAGATGCTATTCCGGTGTCATTGCTGCTCACCACCACCTTTGTTTTGGCGCGGTTGTGCCGCCACAACGAGATGGCCGCGCTACGCGCCAGTGGTGTCTCGATCCTGATGATTACGTTGCCCATCTGGATCATTGCCGGCCTCTGCGCCTGCCTGCAGTTCACCGTTGCCGAATGGCTGGCACCGATCAGCCTGCATCGCGCCACCGCGCAGAAAGAGGCGCTGCAGGGAAAGCACAGTGACACTGACTGGCGGTCGACGATTGCCTACCGCAACCGCCATGGCCGCCGGGACTGGCTGTTCGAGGACTTCAGCCCGAGCGCCGCCAGTCGCGGGGTGCGTGTCAGCCAATATCGCGAGGACGGCACAATCGACTGGGAGCTGCGCGCCGCTGCCGCCGTGTACCGTGACGCCTGGATCTTTGACGACGCCGTCATCCACCGCTTCGGCAATACCGGCGACATCCTGCTCGGACCGCCGGAACGTCACGAGTTGTACCGTAATCAGACACTTCTCGAAAACCCCGAGCACATCGGCTTCAGCTTCCACCTGCAACTGCCCGACGAACTCACCACCCTGGAAATCCGCGAGATCCTGCTCGGCCGCGGCGACCAACTGTCGACAGCCACCCTCAATATCCTGAAAACCCATCTGTATCGTGGCCTGTTCATGCCGTTGGCTTGCATTCTTGCCGTCGTTCTCGGCGTGCCATTGGCGGTTACTACAGAACGCGGCACCGCCATGCGCGGTTTTGTCGTTGCACTCGGGATCATGGTCTTTTATTTTGTATCCAATGAAATATGTATGGCCTTGGCGAAGAACCAGACCATCGCGCCGCTGCCGGCCGCTTTCGCAGCACCGGTGATCTTTCTCGGCTGGGGCATTTTCGCCCTTAGCCGGATCCGTTGAAACCGACAATGCCGAACGCCGAACGCCGCCCCGAAGCCATCCAGGATCCAGCACTTCAACCGGCACAGCCGTAGGCGACGACGGCCCAGCATCCCAATCCACCTGAACCCCCCGTCCCATGGCCAAGCTCGATCCAGCTAAATTCCGCAGGCTCTCGGCCCGCGATCTCGCCGACATCGAACACCGCTTTGCCGACCGGCAAACCCGGGCGGTCGCCGAGGGCGGCGCCCAGTCCCGGGCCCGGCGCCGTGTCGTTCGGCGAATCCTCTGCTGGTTTGCCGTCCTGCTTGCCGTCGCCTGCTACATCAGCGCCACCCGCAGCCGGCCGCTCTTCGAAGCCGCGGCGCCACCGCAGACCGAGCCGATCGCCATGCTCGGCGACTCTGCTCGCCTGCCCCCTGGGTTCACCGAAGTGCAGGCCTGGCTGGCGGATTTAGAATTCCTCGCCGACGGCAGCCAGCTCGCCGCCGACACCCAGATCGACTATGCCGGCCGCAACCTGCTCCCGGTCGGGGTAGCTAATACAGTAGGCATCGAGATGCGCCTTATCCCGCCCGGCACCTTTGTTATGGGCAGTCCGGAGACCGAGACCGGCCGAGGCACCGACGAACCGGCGCATGTCCGCGCCATACAGGCACCGTTTTACATGGGCACTACCGAAATCACCCAGGGACAGTGGAAAACCGTCATGGCGTCAAAATCCAACCCATCGTGGTATAAATCTTATGGAGACGCGTATCCTGTAGAGGAGGTTACCTGGGATATGTGCGTCGAGTTCTGCGAGCAACTCTGCAAACTCGAGGGCCTGCCCGCTGGTACCTACCGACTACCCAATGAACACGAGTGGGAATATGCCTGCCGCGCCGGTACTCAGTCACGGTTCTGCTGTGGTGACTCCTGGCGCACTTTACGGTTGTTTGCTGACTTCAAGGAAAGCAGCCCCCGCGGCACCAGCGCTGTCGGCCGCCTCCGCCCCAATGCCTGGGGCCTCCACGACATGCACGGCAACGTCTGGGAATGGTGTGGTGATCGCTTTTACGACTACCGGCGTCCAACGGCTATCGACTTGCAAAAGCGCAGCATCCGCGGCGGCCACTGGCATCTCACTGCTAACGACTGTCGTGCCGCCAGCCGCTATCGGCTGCCGCCCGATTCACACGGCAACGTCTGCGGCTTCCGCATCGTCCGCGAGCTCACGGATGTCCAGAATCTCGAAGGCCTGCCAGCCTCGGAGTTATAAGAACCGTCCATCACGTATGATCCGGCATGCGACCCTACCCACCGCACCTGCAGGTCACAGCCCATGGGAGGCGCCCAACCTGCATCTACTAAAGAGAGATCCCATCATGTACCAACTCGTCCTTTTCGATTTCGACGGCACCCTCACCACCCCGGGCGCCATCGATTTCGCTGCCATCCGCCACGACATCCAATGTCACCCGGAGATGGATATCCTGGCCTTCATCGATACCCTCGATGCCCCGTCGCGCGTTGTCGCGGACGCCACCGTCGATCGCTATGAACAGGTCGCTGCGGCCCGGGCCCGGGCCAACGACCATGCCGAGGACGTGCTGCAGCAGCTTGCCGGCTACGGGGTTGCCGCCGGCATTATCACCCGTAACAATCGTCGCGGTCTCGAGCGTTCCCTGGAGAATTTCCCGGTGCTGTCTGTGGACCATTTCGACGTCATCATTACGCGCGACGACGCGCTGCCGCCGAAACCCGACCCCGCCGCTGTTTTTGCCGCGGCCGAGCGCACCGGTACCGACTTGCAGAATGTGATGATGGTCGGCGACTATCTGTTCGATATCGCATGCGGCCGCGCCGCCGGCGTTACCACCGTCTGGCTGCAGTCCGAGCATTGGACCCCGGACGCCGCTGCACCGCCTGATCACACCGTCCTGTCCCTCGCGGAGCTGCCGCCCCTGGTGCTGGGCGATCCGTAGACCTGTGCAAGATTGACACACCCCGGGCGGGGACGAAATCGCGGTGGATAGGCCTTTGAATTCCTACAATATTCCCGTCCCTGGCGCCCCCGGCTCAACACACCTGACTCGCAATCGCACCAAAATGAACTACCCTGTTTCAGGCCTGTAACCAGTCATTTCCTCATCAAACCCATTCCCATCCTTCCCTATGTCCGCTACCACGCTCATAGCCGGCGGCCGCGTCATTGATCCGGCGACGGGGTTCGACAGTGTTCGTGACCTGGCAGTGGCCGATGGCGTGTTTGTCGACCTGTCGACTGTCTCCGACGCTGAAACTGTCGACCGTGTCGACGCTGCCGGCCTCGTGGTTTGTCCCGGCTTCGTCGATATCCACGTCCATTTCCGCGAACCGGGTGGGGAGCACAAGGAGGACATTGCCAGCGGTACCGCCGTCGCTGCGGCTGGTGGCTTTACGACAGTGGTCGTCATGCCCAACACAATTCCGCCAATCGACAGCCTCGACGCCGTCCGCGACCAGCAGCAGCGGATTGACCAGGACGCCGTTGTCCACACCCTTGTTACCGCTTGCCTGACGCGTGACAGGGCCGGTCGGGAACTTGCCAATCTCCGCGCCCTGGCAGGCTCCGGCATCGTTGCTTTTACCGACGACGGGAATTGTGTGCAGGAGTTCGACCGCATGCTCGAGGCCGCCGTGATTGCAGCCGATACCGGCATCCCCATCGTCGATCACTGCGAAGACGAGGCCGTCATGGCCGGCGGTGTCATGCGCCGGAGTGCTGCGGCCGAGGCCATGCGTGTCCCTGGCATGCCGCCGGAGACCGAGAGCAACATGGTGGCGCGCAACATCGAAATTTCCCGGCGCACCGGCGCGCGCCTGCACATGCAGCATGTCAGCACCGCGGCTTCTGTCGAGCACGTGCGATGCGCCAAAGCCGAGAGCCTACCGGTCACTTGCGAAGTTACGCCGCACCATCTCGCTTTCACTGTGGACCATGTGCCGACACTCGGGGTTGGTGCGAAGATGAATCCACCACTCGGCACCGAAGACGACCGCCAGGCGTTACTGGCTGGTTTGGCTGCGGGTACGATCGACGCCATCGGCACCGATCACGCGCCGCACGCCGCCTGGGAGAAGGCTGGAGATTTCGTGAGTGCCCCGTTCGGTGTACTTGGACTGGAGACAGCGTTGCCCGCGTGCCTTTCGGTGCTTTGCGATGCCGGCATCATCGACCTGCCGCAGCTCGTTCACCTCATGACTTACGGCCCGGCTCGGGTGCTCGGGCTCGACGCCGGTACTCTGGCGCAGGGGGCGGTAGCAGACCTAACCGTGTTCGATCCGTCGCAGGAGGTAACGATCGATGTGACCGCCAGCCGTTCGAAATCGCGCAACAGTCCGTTCCATGGCTGCCGGCTGCGGGGCGTCGTGAGGCGGACCATGTGCGCGGGCGCCTGGGTATACCGGGGTGAATGCAATGATCTTTGATGATTGATGATGGTCCGTCGTCGCCGGTGCTATGTACCGGGTTAATTGGTGGATTCTGCGTTCTCTGTTTTGCTTTTACACACGGTCATTTTTTTCCTTGCCGTTTTGTGTGTTAGAGCGTTCAACGTCCTCGCCCCCAATCCGAGCGTGCTGCAAAACGGGCGAAAGTTTTTTTGTTCAGGTACGAAATTAGGAAAAAATCAGCCGGGCACCCGACCGGTTAACGCCCCTTCGCGAGGCAATAAAAAAGATGCCTAAATCGCTTGCAATTAGCCCCTTGTAGGCTAATTTAGCGCCGATTTTTAAAGACGCATCGGGTGCGTTTTCTCACTCGCGTGTTTTTTGAAAATCCTACCTAAATCCTGTGTTGAAAGGGGGTTACAAATTTCTCGCAGGTTGCCTGCTGTTCTTTTTGGGGAAGCTGTTTAGATCGATGCGCTATGCCGCACTTATTCCACGCAATCACTGTTAAAACCGGAGGATGTTCCATGTCTATGCGGGGCACCGACAACACCGTAACCTATTGGCCCAAACGGATTTCACTGCTGGCACTTGGGTTGATGCTGACCCTGGCCGCGCACCCAACCAGTGCCGCTTCGGATGCCGAACTGGCCGTCGCCAAAGAAGCTCGCGCCGCACGAGCGGCTGCGAAAGCATCCAATGGAAGCGTGAAGAAATTGGAACGTCAGCTTCAGAAAACACAGGAAGCCGAGACCGCTGCCAAGGCCGCAGTCGCCACTGCCCGCAGTGAAGCCAATGCCGCGGCTGCTGAAGAGAAAGCCGCCAGTGGATTCGCCGGGGTTTTCGGTGCGGACCCGCAGAAAAAGCTCACCCGCGCCGAAGCCAAGCAGGCCGATCTGGCGAACCGCGCAAGCTCCCTCTCCTCCGACCTGACAGCTGCCCGCCTCGCCGACACGCAGGCCAGAGGAAGGCTAGCCAGTGCCGAGAGCGCTCACAGCGAAATAGTCGGTGCCCGCCAACGTGCTGCCGATGCCGAGAAGGCGGAGGCTGCCAAAGCCAAAGGCACCCGGAAGGCTTATGAAACGGCGCTCGCGGATCACGATCGCAAGCAGACGGAGGCTGTTCGCCTCAGCGCCGACGCTGATCAACTGACCAGCCGTATCGCCGCGCTTGAAGCTCTCGAAGGCGGTGCCAGGCAGCAGGTCACAGGCGCCACCACCGCAGCCACTGCTGCTGCTGAAAGCGAAGACAGGGCCGCCCGCCGCGCCAGCATCAAAGCGTTGCGCAAGGCCGAACGCGACTTCCTGGCCATTGCCAAGGAACTCACGGCCAAGCGCAAGAAGGTTGGCAAAGTCACCGCCATCGCCGAGCGTGCCCAGCAGAGTGCCGCCGGTGCCGCCAGCGTCCTGGCTGCAGCCGAAACCGCCTATAGTCCTTACGAAGCCGCCGACCGCGCCGCTACCGAAGAGGCCGCTGCGATAAAAGCACAGCAGCGGCAGGAACGTGAGGACCTCGCCGCCGCCCGTAAACAGGTGAAGGCCGAACAGGACCGGATCGCTCGCCAGAAACGCGACGTAGCCCGCGCCCAGGCCGCCGAGGCACGTCAACAGGCCAAGGAAGCCAAGGCCGAGGCACGTCAACAGGCCGAGAAAGCCAAGGCCGAGACACGTCAACAGGCCGAGAAAGCCGAGGCTGAGGCACGCCAGCAGGCTGAAAAAGCCAAGGCGGAAGCCGATCGCCTCGCGCATGCTAAAAAGGATAAGGCGCGAGCCGCAGCCGACGCCAAGAAGGCCGAGGCTGCCAAAGCCAAAGCCATCCGCAAAGCTTACGAAACGGCAGTCGCCGATGACAACCGCACGAAGAAGGAAGCGATTCGCCTCAGCGCCGCCGCCGATCAACTGGCCAGCCGTGTCGCCGAGCTCGAGGGCCTCGAAGGAGGTGCCAAGCAGCAGGTCGCGGAGACCTCCGCCGCTGCCGCTGCCGCTGCTGAAAGTGAAGACAAGTCCGCCCGCCGTGCCAGCATCAAAGCGTTGCGCAAGGCCGAGCGCGATTTCGTCGGCCTTAGCAAGGATATCTCGGCCAAGCGTACAAAGGCCGGTAAAGCGCGCGCCGCCGCCGAGCAGGCCCAGCAGGATTCCGCCGCCGCCGCCGCCGCCCTGGCTGAAGCCGCAGGAGCCTACAGCCCCTATCAAGCTGCTGAAACGGCCGCTGCCGAAGCGGCCGCTGCGATCAAAACACAGCAAGAGCAGGAACGTGCCGCCCACAAACAGGAGAAGGCCGAGCGGGACCGGGTCGCTCGCCAGAAACACGACGAAGCGCGCGCCCAGGCCGCCGAAGAACGTCGCCAGGCCAAGGCAGCCAAGGCGGAAGCCGATGGCCTCGCCCGTGCAGAACGCGACAAAGCTCGCGCCGCCGCCGACGTAGTGAAACGTCAGGCTGCCGAAGAACGTCGCCAGGCCAAGGAAGCCAAGGCGGAAGCCAAGGCGGAAGCCGATGGCCTCGCCCGTGCAGAACGCGACAAAGCCCGCGCCGCCGCCGACGTAGTGCGCGCCGCCGCCGACGAAGCGAAACGTCAGGCTGCCGAAGAACGTCGCCAGGCCAAGGAAGCCAAGGCGGCAGCCGATGGCCTCGCCCGTGCAGAACGCGACGTAGCTCGCGCCGCCGCCGACAAAGCGAAACGTCAGGCCGCTGCCGAAAAGGCGGAAGCTGATCGCCTCGCCCGTGCAGAACGCGACAAGGTCCGTGCCGAAGCCAACCGCGAGGGTGACACCGAGCGCGCCCTGAAGACCGCTTCCAGGGCCGCGTCCGGTGCCGAGAAAGACCTGGCCGACGCCATCGCCGACCAGAACGAAGCCAAGGGAGACGTCGCCCAGGCACAGACCGCTGCCGAAGCCGCCAAGGCCGAAGTCGCCGCCCACGCCACCTTGGTCGATCAGGCCGAGGATGATGACAAAGCCCGCGCCAAAGCCATGAAGGCCCTGCAGAAAGCCGACAAGAAGAGCCTGCGCGCCAATGCCGACCTCGAAGAGGCCCGTGCCGCCGCCGCCGCAGCGGAGCAGGACGCCGCCGCTGCCACCGCCGCCAACGACGCTGCCAAGTCCGCCCTTGCCACAGCCACTGCTGACTTCCAGCCCTTCGCCGCCGCCCGCGCCGAAGAAGCGCGTCTCAACGAGGAAGTTCGTGTCGCCCGGCAGAAGGTTAAGGAAGACATGCGTATCAAGAAGGCCCAGGAAAAGGCTGACCGCGTCGCTGCTCGCGAGGAGGCCAGTAGCGACGCAGAAAAACTGCGGAGGGAAGCCGACGCCACAGCGGCCCAGGCCAAGGAGGGTGAAAAGGCGGCCGAGCGCGAGCGTAAGGCGGCCGAGACCCGCGCCCAAGAGACCGCCGATGCCGAGCACCAGGAAGCCATCGCCGACCTGCAGGCACGTCGCGAATCTTTCAACCGCGCCCGGGCCCAGCGCAAAGCTGCCGAGGCCGAGCTCGCCGACATCGAGAACGCCCATCGCGCCCGCATCGCCAGGCTCGAAAACGAACTCAAGTTCGCCAAGGGCGAGGAAGCCGTCGCCAAGATCGACATCGAAAACAATGACCAGCTCACGCACCTTATTCCAGCCCAGATCCGCGATGCCGAAGGCGACCTGAGCAAAGAGAAGGACGCCCTCGCCGAGCACGCCAGTGCCATCGCCAACGCCACCAGCGACACGGCCCGTGAAGAGGAGATCCTCATCATGCGCGGCGCCGGTATTCGCATCGACAAACTGCAGGAGAAGATGAAGAGCCTGCGGGAATTGCTCGGCAACGCCGGCAGCGACAAGCTCGACGCCGAGAAGCGCCTTGTCCTCGCCGTCGCCCAGATCCGTGAGGCGACTGCCCGACTCGCCACCATCGATGACGAACGCGACGGCCGCTACATCGACCTGCGCAAGAAAGTCGACGAACGCCGCGCCGTCGAAGACTCGATGGAAGAGGGCCTGGCCCTGCTCGAGGAGAACATGCTCTCCACCGGCTATGCCCGCCGCGAGATCCATCCCAAGCCGAAGCGCGGCGAAGGTATCGTCATCTACGACGGCCCGTACCCGGCCGAAGGCCCGCCTGCCGCCGCCACCGCCCGCTCAGCAGACGGCCCCGGCGGCGCCCAGTACGACATCGGCCTGGTCCAGGTCACGGGTGACCGTGAGCCCGTGCAGCAGCTCGAAAACTGGGAACAGTACGTCAACGACGCCATGTACTCGCCGATGTCCGAGCAGGATATCGAGGCCTTCCGCCAGACCGTCCTCAAGGACCTGCAGGACGACGGCTACGTCTTCGCCACCGTCTCCGTCTACAAGCCGTCGCTCAAGCTCGGCTTCCTCAAGTTGCGCGTCCACGTCGGTGACACCGGTGACATCACCATCAGCGGCGCCAAGTACCACACCGCCGACAACCTGCTGAAGTCTTCCGCCTGGATCACCGGCGAGAAGTTCAACTATCGCAAGCTGTACGGCGACCTGTTCAACCTCAACGTCCGGCCCGACCTGCAGATCGACACCCGCCTGAAGCCGAAGGTGGATGCCTTTGGCCGCCGCGTCATCGATATCGAGCTCGCCGTCGAGGACAGCTACCCGATGCATCTCGCCCTCAGCATCGCCAATTCCGGTACCGAGGAAACTGGCGACTGGCGCGCCCGCGGCACCTTGCAGCACCTCAACCTGACCGATCGCAACGACACCTTGACTATCGAGTACATGACCGATCCGGGCGGCTTCGACAATGTCAGTTCGTTGTCCATGAGTTACTACACCCCGATCGGTGCCGACAAGGGCTTGACCTTCTACACCGGTTGGTCCGAGTCCGACTTCGACGACATCTTCCCGCTGCTCGACATCTACGGGGAAGGCTACTACCTCGGGTTGCAGCTCTCCAAGGTCCTCAAGTCGACCAAGAACTACAGCCTCGATCTGACCGGTGGCTGGATCTACCGCTACACCGAGAACACCAGCGACGTTGCCGGCGTGACCTCCGACCGCCGTGACATCAAGCTGAGCATGCCCAGTGCCGCCCTCGGTTATTCCGCCAAGAACTTTGACCGCTTCGGCGGCCGAAACTTCGGGTCGTTCACTCTCACGGGTAACTTCGCAGGTAAGTTCGGCTCCGCCAGTACAGCGCAGTTCGAAAACCAGAACAAGGATGCCACCGGCGAGTTCTGGATCGGTACTTTGCGCATGGCGCGCCTGCAGAAACTTTTCCGTGGCGAGCAGGATCCCGGCAAGTGGACGATGTTCATGGAGTTCGAGGGCCAGGCAGCCGACGACTCGCTGGTCTCCGCCGTGCAGTACCGCCTTGGCGGTGCCGAGAGTGTCCGCGGGTACGAAGAAGCCGAGGTCCTGGGCGACAGCGGTATACGCGGTACCCTCGAGGTGCGCACCCCGCTCATCGACAACTTCATCCCCGGCCTCAAGCATGCCGAGGATTTCCTTGCCGAAAACCCCGACCACTGGTCAACCCACCGCCTGCAGTTCGACGCTTTTGCTGATTTCGGCCGGGTCGAGACCTCGGCCCAGCAACCCGGCGAGCACAGCAGCCAAACCATGATGAGTATCGGCGCCGGCCTGCGTCTCGGCTTCACCAAATACAGCCAGATCCGTCTCGACTATGGGTATCCGCTTGAAGACACCGAAGAAACCAACGAAGGCGAAGGCCAGTTCCACTTCAAACTCGAAATCCTCAAGTAAATTCGAAGTTCGAACCGTTTCGAATTCGAATTCGAATATCTGGGGGAGAGAGTTGATGGACAGACCGAAAACCACATTCAGAAATACAGCCAGGCGCGGATTAACCACCCGCGCCTGCGGCGTTTCTATCCCCGAGGCAGGTGTCTGGTTTCAGGTGCCGGGCTCCAGGCGCCGGGCTCCAGGCGCCGGACGGGCCTTATGCTCCGACGTAACGCCCTGCAGTGCAGTAAGATACAATTTAATAGCCGCCAATTGTTCGAGCCCTTTCCAGCGCCCTGCCGCCAGTCACGGGAAATCCCTTAACCCGTTGTTGGCAAACGCCTCCTGTCGCTGGAACATGCCTGTCGGACCCGTACCCCTGGTGCCCGGCAGATGTGGCGTCACTGTGAAAGCGCTGAGAAACATCCGAAATTCAATCCGCGACTCGATCCGCTGCCCCAACCGGATCCAGTCCCGTATTGACCTGCGGATTTCCGTTGTTGGCTGCCCGATGAAGGATACTGGTTCGTCGCCGGCATCCGGCATTTTAATCGGTATAGCCGCAGGCGACGACGGTTCAGCATTCCGAACCCACTCTGAGACTTGAACAAGACTTTTCCCTTCTGACAACTCATTTAAGGAGCACAGGCATGGATCGCCTTACACTAAACCCGACGCTGTCGTGGCCGGCTCGATTTTTGAGCCTTTTCCTCAGCGGTATTATGCTCGCCACGCCGTTCAGCGCTGTCGCGCAGCTACCGACCAACCCCGATGTCGTCCATGGCCAGGTCGGATTCGACCAGCAAGGGGCCAACCTGTTCCTCAATCAGTCAACGCAATCAGCCATTGTCAACTTCGAAAGCTTCAGCATCGGTGCCCCGAACGGCGTCTACATCACCCAGCCCGGCTCCGCCTCCGCCTTGCTCTCGCGCGTTGTCGGCACGGATCCCTCGGTTATCCACGGCCTCTTGCAGGCGACCGGTATCGTGTACCTGGTCAATCAGAACGGTATCTATTTCGGCACCGACTCACGTATCGACGCCGGCGCTTTTGTCGCCTCGACGTTGGACATCACCAATGCCGACTTCCTCGCCGGCAGGAACATCTTTGCCGGCGGCAGCACCGCCGAGATCGACAATGCCGGCCTGATCACGGCCCACGACTTCGTCGTGCTGCTGGCCAACAACGTCCGCAACCAGGGCGATATCCTGGCCAAGGGCATCACCATGGCCGGCGCCGAGCGCGTCACCCTGCAGAACGTCTACGGCGGCAAGCTCCGCGTCGACGTCACCGGCGTCATGGGCGGCGTCGACAACAGCGGCTACATCGAAGCCGACAGCGCCCTACTCGCCGCCGCCGACATCTCGCAGAGCGGTATCATCAACGCCGGTGACGGCGGTTACGTCGATATCATCGGCTCGCTCAGCGTCACCGTTGAGGCGGACGCCGTCATCTCAGCTCCGGGCGGTAGCATCGTGGCGCGGGCTACACAGGGCGACACGCTGGTGTCTGGTGCCATTGACGTGTCCAGCGACGACGGCCAGGGCGGAACTGCCCACGTCCTGGGGCAGCGGGTTGGGCTGCTCGATTCGGCAACTATTGATGCCTCCGGCGCCACCGGCGGCGGCGCGGTGAATGTCGGCGGCAACTTCCAGGGCAACGGCGACCTGCAGAATGCCGTGCGTACGTTTGTCGGGTCGAACGTGGTCATTAACGTCGATGCAGTCGATAGCGGTGACGGCGGTACAGCCATTGTCTGGTCCGACGGGTCCACAGGATTTACCGGGACCATCACGGGCCGGGGTGCCGGGTTCGCAGAAGTCTCGGGCAAAGAAGCGCTTGCCTTCAACGGCCACGTCGACCTGCGGGGGCACAATGGCGAGCTGGGGACATTACTGCTCGATCCGGAGGACATCCTGGTCATTGCAGGGGGCAACCCGGACTTGGACGGCGACTTTAAGAACGATGCGAATACCCAAAAGTGGACGGGCGCGCTCGCGGGTGGTGACGAGCATACCGGTGGCGCCGATGCAAATGAAGTGAGTGCCGCTGCCATCACCGGGGCCCTCGGCGCCGACGTCGAGCTGCGGGCGGCCTCCTCAATCAAAGTGGCGCAGGACATCACCACCACGAACACCGGCACACTCACCCTGACTGCCCTCGCCGGCGGCATCGACATCGACAACCAGATAGACATCAACGGCGCCCTGAACCTGAACGCCACTGGTGCAATCACCGTCGACGCGGCGATCGATCTCAGCGGCGGTTCCGGTGCTTTTACCTCCACCGGCACGACCTTCGATAGCGCAGCAGCAGGCACGCTGAAGACTGGCACCGGCGACATCAACATCAACAACGCCGGCGCCATCACCATCGCCGGTGATATAACCACGACCACCGGTGTTATCGATATCGACAACGGCACCTCCATCGACGTGGACGGCAACGTCCAAAGCAGTGGCGGCGACATCGACCTGACCGCCAGCGCCAACGTGACGATCGACGACGGCACCGTTTCCACGACGGGTGCCGGCACCATCAATATCGTTTCCACTGCTGCCGATGTGTTGATTGGCACCGTCGCCGATACCACGGTACAAACAGAAAATGGTGACCTGACGGTCGCTGGCGATTTGGAGGTGACAATCGGCGGAGCGGGCATTGCCGCTGTCGTCACAACCACCGGCACCGCGTCGGGCCTGATCATCAACTCCACGACGTTCGACATTGTCGACGGCGCCAACATAACGGCGGTGGGTGATGTCACGTTCAACGCCGATACCACCATCACCATCGGCAACGACGTCATCTTTGACGTCGGCGGCACCGGCGACATCGAACACGGCACACTCAAACTGACTGCCCTCGCCGGCGACATCGACATCGAGACCAACTCCGTTCTGAACGCCCACGGCGGCGACGTCATCATCACGGCAACGGACGGCACTTTGACCATCGGCGAGGGCACCGATATCGTCGCCACCCGCGACGTTGCATTCGACATCGACGGAGAGATCAGCGTTGCCGGTTCACTCTCCCCCGGTCGTTTCCTCGATATCCAGACCGGTAAAGCCGCCGCCTTCGACGGTAAATTCACACTGGAGACCACCGGCTCCATCGACGTGTCGAATGATCTGGTCATCGGTCCTGTCGATGCGACCAACAGCAACATCGAGTTGATTTCTATCGGTGCCGCCGAGTTAGATTTAGCCGGCACGGTTACAGCCGCCGGCGACATCGATATCGTCCTCGACGCCTTGGACATGGCCGTCGTCACCATGTCGGGCACCCTCAACGCCGCGGACGATGTCACCGTGACAACCGCAGCGAACCAGGACATCACCGGCGACGGCGACATCACCGGCGACGACATTTCGATCACGGCTTTGGGCACCGGCAACGTCGACATCGGCAATATTGCCGCTGCCGGGTTTGCATTCATCGGCTCCGGTACCGGCGCTATCACGACCGGCCCGGTGACCGCTAATGCCAATAAAGTCCCGAGCGACCCCACCACCTTCGCCATCGAAGTCGACACCGACGGCGCCGTCACGGCCAACGGTGCTTACACAGCCGATGCGCAACCCAGCCTCAACATCTCCATCGATCCCAGCACTGTCGTCAACAATGGCCGCTTCGCCGCAACGGGCAACATCGAGATCGTCGCGACCGACACCATCACGGTCAACGCCGACATGCACGCCTCCACTGGCAACATTGACCTCAGCGCCAACGACGACATCGGCGACGGCATCGGTGACCTGCTGATGAGTGTCGGCACCAGCCTGACCGCGCCGAATGGCGATATCGACGTCAGCGGCGAGAATGTCACGCTGGGCGGCGTCACCAGCGGCGGTGAGTTGACGGTCATCAACGATGTGGACGGATCCTCTGACGGCGACACGATCATCCTCACCGGCGATCTGCGCGGCGACGGCGGCGTCAGCATCACGGCCGGTGTGGCGGGCGACAAGGCCCTCGACATCGAATTGCAGGGCGATATCTCGATCACCGCCATCAACACTGCGATCAGCATCACCACGCTTGATGCCGCCCACGACATCGACGGCGCCTTCGCCCTCAACATCAACGCCGGTACCGGCGCCATCACGTTGCCGGCGATCACCGCGGTCGAATCGCTCACCGTCGCCAACTCCGGCGCCGGCATCATCACCCTCTTCGGCAACGTCACCAGCGAACAGGACATTGCCTTCACCACCGATGGCGGGACTGTCCTCGGCGACGGCGTCAATGTCATCGCCAGCATTACTGCCACCAGCACCGACG